>ERZ772948.229-NODE-229-length-35234-cov-4.281986_pt1 | contig 35234 bp, 34 predicted proteins | sample MGYA00511945_ERZ772948 | MGnify/ENA primary metagenome ERZ772948 (study PRJEB29015, sample SAMEA2737927) | human oral metagenome | biome: human oral; feature: human-associated habitat; material: dental | place: China | collected 2141 ... | reverse complement strand
CAGCCGGCGGCACGATCGTCATCGTCAACGGCTTCATGCCCAAGGAGACGATCCGCGCCATCCGCGACGAGAAGGTCACCATCATGTATGCCGTGCCTTCCGTCTGCGCCATCCTCACGCGTCAGGCAGAGGCGGAAGACCTCAAGAGCCTGCGCCTGACGGGCATCGGCGGCACGGCGCTGCCGCAGGAGATTGCCGCCGCCTACCGTGAAAAGTTCGGCCTCACGATCTACGAGGTCTATGGACTCTCCGAGGCCTCTCCCGTCGTCACGATGGACTCGCCGCGCCACTATCGTCCCGGCTCCATCGGCGTCCCCATGAAGGGTCTTGAGGTCATCATCGCCAACACCGACGGAACGGAACTTCCACGCGGCATGGCGGGCGAGCTTCTCGTCAAGGGTCCGACCGTCATGAAGGGGTACTGGCATCAGGACGAGGCGACGGCAAGGACGATCAAGGACGGCTGGCTGTATACGGGTGACATCGCGCGCATGGATGAGGACGGCTTCGTCTACATCGTCGACCGCATCAAGGACATGATCATCAGCATGGGCGAGAACGTCTACCCGCGCGAGATTGAAGAACTCGTCTACTCCTTCCCCGGCATCGAGGACGCCGCCGTCATCGCCATTCCCGATCCTCTGCGCGGGCAGGCGGGCGCCTGCTACTACACGGTCAAGAAGAACGAAGAGGTCGATATGCGCACCTTGAAGAAGTTCCTGCAGAAGAATCTCGCCGTCTACAAGGTACCGCGCGAGTTCTGCCAGATTCCTGAAATGCCGCGCACCTCGACGGGCAAGATTGCCAAGCGCGAGATCGCACGCCTCTACCGCGAGGACAAGTGAGGCGCACACAAAAAGAAAATGCCGCGCAAGGCGGCAAGCGAGGAAGGGTCGGGGCTTTCCCGTCCCTTTTTTCTATTTACGGTTCTGCACAAACAAAAAAATACGCCGCAGAACGCGGCGCAAATGAAGGGATGAGGTCTTGGACGGGACGCCCTCCCCAAGGGTACCAAGAGCGGCTTGATCCGCGCCGTGTGCATCGTGCTTCTCCTGTAAGGGAGACGCGGGCTACTGAAAGCCATCGATTTGTACGAATGTACTGCACGCTGTGCGAGGTCAGTTCCAATCCTCGGCTCCACCCGATTGTTGTCCCCTATGGCGGAGGACATCCCTTGGGCTTCCGTCGTATCCCGCTTTTCCGGAAGTCCGACGGAGCTTCTGTTCTTGTTTTTAATTATACTCTAGGACAATGGTTTAGTCAAGGGATAAAGCCAACGATTTCTAATTTTTTTCAATCCGACGACCCTCGAACTGGAAAACCCTGTTCCCTCTGTATTTTAATGGAATATCTGCTAGAAAGAAGTGTACTTATGAAAACGACAAAACGCCGTCGCATAAGCCTGACTATTTTTCTAGGCATAATGTCGGCTATGGCGCCGCTGGCGACCGACATGTACCTGCCTGCTCTGCCCGAGCTTTCAGCAGAATTTTCCGCCTCGACCTCGGCGACGCAGCTGACTTTGACGATGACGCTGCTCGGCATGGCCATCGGGCAGATCTTCCTCGGGCCTTTGAGCGATATGTACGGGCGCAAACGGCCGCTCTTTGCGGGCATGGTCGCCTTCGCTCTCGTCTCGGCGGGCTGCTTCTACGCAAGCTCCACCGAACCTTTTCTCGCACTGCGCTTCCTGCAGGGATTTGCGGGCGCGAGCGGCATCGTCATCGCGCGTGCCATCGCGCGTGACGTAGCCGAGGGTGTCGAGCTCACGCGCTTCTTGTCCATCCTCATGCTCGTGAACGGACTCGCGCCGATCCTCGCTCCCGTCGCCGGCGGACAGCTCCTCGTCTTCTCCTCGTGGCGCATCGTCTTCGCCGTGCTCGCCGCCATCGGCGTCCTCCTCGCCGTCTGGACGCTCAAAACGCACGAGACGCTGGCCGAAGGGACGCGCCAAAAGAGCATGACGGCGAGTTTCCATGCCTTTCCCACGCTCCTTCGCGACCGCTACTTTCTCGGCCACTGCCTCGTGCAGTGCTTCGTCTTCGGCGCGTTCTTCTCCTACATCGCCGGCTCTTCCTTCGTCTTTCAGAACATCTACGGCGTCTCGGCGCAAGGCTACAGCCTGATCTTCGGCGGCATCGGCACAGGACTCTTCCTCGCGGGACTCCTGCCCGCACGCCTCGCCGGACGCGTCAAGGACATCTCCATGCTCAAGGCCTCGCTCCTCGTACCGCTCGTCGGCAGTGCGCTCCTCCTTGCCTCCCTCCTTGCGGGCTTTGCCCCGCTCGCGCTCACCATCGTCCTGCTCTTCATCACCGTCGTGCCGCTCTCCGTCATGGGAACGGCGAGCTTCTCGCTCGCGCTCTCACGCCAGGGCAGGAACGCGGGTGCAGCGTCGGCTCTCATCGGCTTCTTCTCCATGGTGCTCGGCGGCGTCATGATGCCCCTCGTCGGCATCGCAGGAGACCATACGGCGATTCCCATGGCAGTTCTCATGCTCACTGGCTACGCGCTCGGCGCAATCGTCTTCTACAGCAACGTCAAAAACGGCTGAGGACGCCTGCGTGCTTCCTTCAAATTTCCGCCGGGTGCGCCTCTTCGTCGTCGAGCGTTCCTTCGAGATCGTGATCCGTCATGGCACAGACAGCGGCATCGGACCAGACGTTCTCCGCCGTCTCGATCATGTCGATGATCGTATAGATGGGCAGGATCACGCCCATAAGCCCCAAGGGCGCACCGAGCGAGGACATCAAGGAGAGCGTCAGGAAGTAGCAGCCCATGGGCACGCCCGCATTACCGACGGCGGCGAGGACGGCGACGAAGAGCCACGTGACCATCGTGCCGAGCGTAATCTCAAAGCCCGCATTCTGCATGACGAAGAGCGAGGTCACGAGGATGAAGGCCGCGCAGCCGTTCATGTTGATCGTCGTGCAGATCGGCAGGACGAAGCGCGAGACAGTCGGATTCACCTTGAGATTCTTTTCCGCCGAAGCCAGCGTCACGGGCAGGGTACCCGCCGAGCTCTTCGTGAAGAGCGCCACGGCGACAGCCGGCGCCATCTTGCGGAAGACATGGAGCGGATTGAGGCCGCGCACGAGGAGGAAGAGCGGCAGGATGATGAAAAACTGGATGAGATTGCCGCCGAGGACGACAGCCGTGTACTTGCCGAGCGCACCGACGATGACACCAGCTTCGATCTGTGCCGATAGCTGCGCGGCAAATGCGAGGATGCCGACGGGCAGAACGTAGAGCAGTGCACGGATCAGTGTGAAGAGAAGCTCCTGTGCGCCATGGAGCGCCTTCAACAGCACGGCACGATTTTCCGTCTTGGGCATGAAGGCGAGCGCCAACCCGACAGATGCCGCAATCAGCATGACGGAGAGCACGTTGCCCGAGAGGAACGGCTGCAGCAAATTGTTCGGAATGACCGAAAGAATGTGGTCATAGTAGGAAAGCGTCCCAAGCTTCTGCGGCACATCGGCCGTACCTGCTCCGATGATCTCAGCGGGCAAGTTGCCCGGCGCGATCCACACATAGAGTGCAAGTCCGACAGTCGCCGCCGAAAAGGTCGTCAACAGTGTATAAGTGACAGCATGGGCAAAGATGCGTCCCGTATCCTTCTTCGCGCCAAGCGCCGCAAGCGTCGTGATGACAGCGAGAGCTATGGTCGGCACGGCGATGAACTGAAAGAGGCGCGTGAATACCGTTGCGACAAAATCAAACAATTCGTTCAAAGGCCCGACGTTCAGCCAGCCAAGGCCGGCGCCGACAATGAGCGCGAGAAACCACAGGACAAACTGCTTGCCCTGTCCGTTTTGGCGGCTCTTTGCGATCGCCGCCTGCGCCGTCTCCTCGACGGCCGCATGATTCTTTTCTTCCGACATGATACCCCTTCTTTCTGCATGGCAGGAGGCCTCCCGCCACGTCAACGAACCAATCACCGCTTCCTCAGAAGCAGGCGGTTGATAATTCATATAAAATCAGTATGGTTTATATTATACGAATCTCCGCCTGCACTGTCAAGGGGCACGACAAGAAATCTTACAAAATCCTCGAAAGCGCAGGAAAGACGAGCTATCATACGAAGCTTTTTCCGCTCCGTATGACAGCCCGTCTTTTCAAATGTATATTCTCGTACACTGCGTCTCATACCCCGTCCATACACACAGTGACAAATCTCTCCATCCCTCACCTCACATAATGCACCCGCTCTGCTTCAAACCTGTCTGCGTGCAGCTTTCTCTCGTTCGGATAGCCGAGGGCGAATAGGGAGAACGCCTTGAGGTTCACGGGCATTTCGAGGATTTCTTCCACCTTTTTCATGTTCTCCTCGTAGGGAGCAATACCGAACCAGACGCCGCCGAGGCCGAGATACGTCGCTTCGAGCCAGATGTTCTGCTGCGCCGCCGCCATGTCGATGTGCGAGAAGCGAGGCACGGTCAAGCCTTCCGTACGGTAGGCGAGCGCTAAGAGGAGCGGCGCTCCTGCCGCGCAGCCCGTATAGGGCGTGACCTTGGCGAGCGCGGCGATCTTTTCGCGGTTCTCGACGACGAAGAACTCCCACGGCCGCTGATTGCAGGCGGACGGCGCCTGCATCCCGGCACGCAGGATGCGCTCGACCTTCTCCGGCTCGACCGGCCTCGCCTGATACTTCCTTATGCTACGGCGCTGAAACACGACGTCATTCTCCATCGAAAAGCACTCCTTCCAACCGTTTCTCGATCTCCTCCTGCGCGAGCATGTCGACGAGCGTCAGCGAGGAAATCGCGTTGAGGCGCGCAAGGAGCGCCTGCAGATGCTCGCGCTTGACCTTCCTCCCACTGCGCTCGAAGCGCTCTAGGAGCGCGAGCACGGCGAAGCGCGTCTCCCTGCGGCTCATGAGGCTGCTTGAAGCGAGGAGCACGAGCTGCGAGGCGAACGCTTCTTGCACGAGCACGGGCAGAAGCTCGAACGGATCGCGGCGGCGCTCATCGAAGACCATGTGCCCCGCCCACCACAGGCGGGCGATCGGATTTACGAAGAGCGAGCGGCGCCGTCCCTGCGCGAAGAAGAAATCGCTTCGAAGCGCGGCGGCCTTGACTTCGCCGAAATCCTTTTCCTTGCGGTAATGGATATAGCGCCAGAAGAGCGTGTGAGAAAGCCCCGCCCAGAAGCGCTCATCCGCCGCCGTATAGGGCGCGAGCGTGCGCCATGCGCCGTAAATGCGCCGCACGTTCTCCACGTCCGTCGAGGCAAAGTCGCCCTCTGTCAGAAGCTCGACGGGCGAAAGTGCGGCAAGCTCCGTCTTTTCGAGATAGCCGCGCGCCGAAAGATGCGCGAGCATCGCCGCATTGTCCGCGCTCTGATACATCGCGACATATTCTTCGACATGCGTCTTCATATCGTCGATGCCCGCCTGCGTCATGAAGCTCAGTTCCATGCGCCCACCTCCTCGCGCTGCGCCAGATCCTCCAACTCCTGCACGGCGCGGTTCAGCGGATCGCGCAGGAGGCGCTGGGCGACGGCGAGAGGCTCTGCGTCCTTCGCCGCGACATCAAGCTTCTCTTCTTCCAAGAGGTGCACGAGCACCCTCTGCCAGCGCGTCCTCGGCTCTTCCCCCGCACGCAGGCCGCTCTGCAGCTTTTCGAGCGCCGCAGTGAGAGCCGGCTGGACGACGCACGAGAGGAACGTCGCGCTGTAGACGCCCTTCGCGTAGCGGCGATAAGCGTCGTACATGCCTTGCGGCAGACGAGCGACGATGTAGTCCGAGCCGCAGTCGACGCGAAGCGCCGCCTCGCCCGCCTCGCGTCCCAAAGGCTCGACGCGCACGATGGAAGGAAGCGTCTCGCGTTCATCATGCGCCTGCAGCAGGAATTCCGTCGTCTGATCGACGGCGAGGATATGTCCGCGTGCGAAGGAAAAGACCTGCCCTTCGTAGGCTTCATGAAAATCATCGCTCGCATATCCCTCGATCGCCGCCTTCGCGACGACGAACGGCGTGACCTGCAAAGAGGCGCGCACCTCGTCCGCCGCCAGCGTCAAATGAAACGGCGCATCGTTGAACTCGAAGAGGCGGCGATACGACGTGACGGGCGACTCGACGTGCAGCGCATAGCCAGCAAGCCCCGCACGCACGAGGTTCCTGAGCGAAGTGCAGCGAAGCACGGCGCGAAACTCAAGGCGCAGTTCTTTCCCCGACGCCTTCAGCTCGGCGATGCCGTCGAACGACGACTTGCGGTAGCTGTCATTCGTCTTCGCCAGCAGCGGATACGGCGCCAGATGCCCCCGGATCTTCAACGTACTTCACCTCCATCAGGCAGTAGTCACGATAATCCATCGTATAGTCGACAAAGAGTTTCGCGCCCTTCGCGACACTCTGCAGCTCGATGACGTTCTTCTCGAACTTCACCAATTTCGCCCTGGCTCTGCCCGAAAGCGAGGCCGCAAGCAGCTTGACGGGAACATCCGTCTGCTCGCCTGCGAGAAAAAGCTCCAGGCGCACGCGCTCGACCTTTCGCGGCGCGATGAGGCTCAGGCGATAGCGTCCCTTCTCGCGCTCGACGCAAAAAGAGCGCATGTGAAGCGGCGAGAGGCGCGATGCCGCCGCCTTCTTCTTGCGGATCTTCTCGACACCGCTTTGAAGCTCTTCTTTGCGCCCGCCCTTTCGTGCAGCAAGGGCGCGGCGCACGGCTGCGTCTTCCAAGTCGGGCAGGAAATCGCCCGCGCCGAAGGCGTCGACGCCGCGCTCCTCCTCCGCCATAAGCCGCTCGCACACCTTTTCCTTCAGGTAACGCTTGAGCCCCAGGTACATCTCCTTCGCCGGCTTCTCCTCTGCCGCGTCCTGCAGGACACCCGGCTCCCACGCGTCGTGCGACGGCACCTCGATGCGGCGAAACGCCTGCCCCATCGCGTTCTCCTTGATGAGGAAGATCCCCGTGAAGTCGATGCCGCTCGGAAACCCCTTCTGCTCGAAGAGCTTCATGCCAATGTGGCGCGACATGAGGATGCGGCGGTTCAGCCCCTCGCCGCGCGTCAAAAAGAGCGTTGCCGCGCCGTCGGGAAAGCCGTACTTCGCACCGTATTCTGCGGCACGAAGCTCGATCCTCTGCGTCGCCTCATCCTCGCCTAGAAGCATGCGCGCGTAGCGCTGGATCATGCGGTTCTCCTCATAGTATTCCTTGTGATGCGGACTGCCAGCCGTCTTTTCAACGGGAAGTGAATCCGCGTAAAGGCCGAGGCTCGTCTTCGTGATGCGGTGATCGCCGATCTCCACCTCCAGGTTGCCCAGCCATATCGCGAGAAGGAAATTGTCGAGAACGGCGCGGATCATCTCCTGCTCCAAGCCCTCGATGGGCACGAGTCCCATGATGAAGATGTCCGTGCCGCTCGTGCGCCGCCGAAAAGCGGGATCGAGCGTGAAGATGTCCAAGAGCGCCTTCTTGTTCTCGTCGCTGTAATAGACCGTGCCCGTCGTCCAGCGATCCTTCTCGTCCCTGTAGGAGACGAGCTTCGCGACGCCCGTATACGATTCCACGCCGTCTTTGTCCAACGAGGCGAAGAACGCCGTGCGAAGCTCCGAGCAGCTATAGACGACCGCCTTGCCGATGCCGAAGCTGCCGCCCGCGTCATTTTCCTTCTGCACGGAAAAACCCTGCTCCTTGACGAGTCCGCTCCAAAGCGAACCCTTCTCGCCCGCGAGCGCCCCCTCAAGCCCGCGCGTGCGAAAATCGCTGATGCGAAGGACAGCGATGCGCTCCGCCTTGAGGACGTCTGCCGCACGCTCGAACGCCTCGCGGCACTTCTTGTCGTCCCGATTGCTGAGGAAGCAGCGCTCCAGGATATTCTGAAAATCCTCGCGACCCGGAAACCTCTCGCGCGGGATGTCAAACGATTGAAAGGAAACGAGGACGGCGCCCTCAGCGTCATCTCTTCGCGCGTCGAGCGAGTTCTGGATCGTCTCGCGCACGAGGTAGTGCACCGTGCGTATGCCGAAGGAAACGCGTGCGAGGTCGTTGTAGCCAACAAGCTCGCCGCTGTCGTTTGCCGGCGCACGCCAGCCGCCCTTCTTCCTGTCCATGAAAGGAAACAATTTTTCCACCTCATTCCTATACGTTTCCTAGTATAGCAAAGAGACCGCCCAGTGACAATGCGTGAGGTGCAGCCAAAAATTAACAAAAGCTAAATATTGCAAAAATTTACCTGCGCCCTCTTGCATATACGAGCCAATATGCTATAATAAAGGTGCGGCAGGTGGACTAAGCGTCATCCCGCCTTTAGTGCCGTACCTTACTAACCACCAGAAGGAATCATCGCGTATGGTTCCTCCTGGTGGCAATATAATCGAATCCCGCCCAGGGGTTCAGGCTGCAAGGCCAACAGAAAAGAACAGGCAGCGAGCCTAGGCTCGCTGCCTGTTTTCTTTCGCTTTCTTTCCTTTTCCAGTATTCTCAATTTCTGGTATTTTCCCGCAACTTTTTTGCACCCGTGCGGGAATTGTGCTATAATGAAGCTCGTGCGGCAGACCGCACGGCTTCATACATTTCATCATTTCTCAGATGCGGCATATCTTCTCACAACGTGCCGCACAAAACGAAAGGAGTCTTTTCCATGCCAACAGCAACAAAATCGAGCGGCGCAAGAAAGACCGCCGTCCCAAAGAAAAGCAGCGCCCCCTCGCGCACGCGCAGGACTTCGAACGTCGCCTACATCTTCTTCAACTGCGATGCCGAAAAATCCCACGACTCGATGAACATCTTTTACAACCATGAGATCTACCGCGACACACAGGCCTCGCGCAAGGCCCTTTGGCAGAAGGTCAAGGAGGAGCAGGATGCCTCGCGCATCGAAATCGCCGAAGACGATCTGACGAGCGTGCGCACGGCAATTCTTGAGAACGACCCCGCCGAAGCGAGCCGCTACATCCGCTTCGGCGCGATCGAGACCTTCGTCTGCCACTGATTCTTCCGCGATTCCCATACGGCAAACGAGAAAAGCCCAAGAGCCGTCCCTAACGGTCATCCTTGGGCTTTTCTTTTTCAGGGATATCAAGCTCCTCGGCTTTCGTCTGCGTCGTCGGCACGCCCTCGGGCGTGAGGCTCGGCGCATAGCGCCAGCTCTCCTTGATCCTCTTTTCCAGACGCTCTTCGAGAAGTCGGCGCTCCCTCTCGTCGGTGATTTCAGGCTCGAACTGCCACGCTTGGACGCCCGTCACGCGGCCTTCCGGCGAGATGTCCGCAAAGAACTGCACATGCCCTCGGTACGCAGTCTCCTTCTCGGTCAGGCCGCGCTTCGTCTCCTCACGCAGCACGGCGGGCTTGTTCGGCTTACGCATCGCAGGATAGTCGCGCTTCTTCGGCGGCTTCGCTTTTTGACCCTCGACTGGTCTTTTCTTTGCCTCACTCGGCGACTTCAGCGCTTCTTGTGAAGGCGGCTTCCAAGACTCGGGAACGCTCTCCTCTTCCGTCGCCAACATCTCATTCTCCACCCGCGGCTTCTCCTCCGCCAGTAGCTTCTCCTCCGCAGAAGGCGAAACTTTCGCGGCAGCCTCATCCGAGTCCGGCACATCGAGCCAGGTGATTTCCTGCGCCGTGTCCCAAAACGACTCCTCATGCGGCAAAAGAAGCCCCGCGATGCCAAACGCGAACATATGCAGAAGAACGGCAAGAAGCACGACAGTCCCCCAGCGTTGGCGTACGATCACAATCATCCCTCCCCACACGTTTCGTCCTTTCATTATAGCACACGAACACCAATCACACGGCAAAAACTATTGCACTTTATTAAGTATTCGCGGACGAGATTCTTCCCTTTTGGAGCAAAATATAGTATCATGAAGATGAGTGGATATTTCTCCTTTATATTTTAGGATAAAAAACTCAAAATTATTCGTCGAATATAAAACGATGCTCGAAACACTGCATCAAGTAAGATGATAGGCGGGTAAAATGATTCATATACCTATAAAAAAACTAAAAAACGGCATGATCACGGCGCAGAGCATATACAATCCGCTCGGCGCCAGCTACCTGACGAAGGGCATGGAACTCAGTCCGACATACATCGAGCGTCTGGAGAAAGCGGGATTTGACGGCGTGACCGTCACCTCCCTGGATCCCAAGCTCAAGCTCGCGCCGCCCGATGATATCGTGCAGGAAAAAACGCGCATCTCCGCCATACAAAACGTGGCGACGGCTTTCCATAGCGTCGAGGAGAACGGCACCTTCGACCCGGCGCCGCTGCAGGGCATTTCGGAGAACATCCTGCAGGACATCATCGCACAGCAGAAGAACCTCGTGCAGCTCACGGACATCCGCCTGCACGACACTTATACCTTCGCCCATTCGGTCAACGTGGCCATCCTCTCGTCTCTCCTCGGCGTGCTTCTGAAGCTTTCCAGGGAGGAGCAGATAAAGCTCACGCTCGGCGGTCTCCTGCATGACATCGGCAAGATCACCGTACCCTATGAGATTCTCACGAAGGCCGGCCATCTCACAGACGACGAGTGGAGCGTGATGCAGGGACATCCGGAAGCCGGCAGGCAGCGTCTGAAGAAGATGTTTCCCAACGACACGCTGCTCTCCACCATCGCCCTGCAGCACCACGAGCACATCGACGGCTCGGGCTATCCCAACCATCTGAAAGGCGAGCAGATCCACCGCTACGGACGCATCGTCGCCATCGCCGACGTCTACGATGCCCTGACGAGCGTGCGCCCGTACAAGAGAGCCTATACGCCATCCGTCGCACATCGCCTCATGGCTACATGTTCGCCCGGGCATTTCGATCTCGATCTCTTGAAGCTTTTCTTCGACAACGTCGCGATTTACCCCGTCGGCACGATCCTCAAGACACAGGATGGCTACGCCATCGTGAAGAAGGTCGAATTCGGCTATACGCTGACGCCCGTCGTCTGCGTCTTTGCCAACCGTGAGGGCAAACTTCTCGATACCCCCAGCGACCTCGATCTGAAAGAAGCGCCAAAAGGGATGCTTGATGGTGTGATTTCCGACAGCGAGCTGTACCATTTCATCCACAACATCAACGTCGATCCGGCCATCTTCCTCCAAGAAAACACAGAGAAAGAAGACGCGTCACAAGAAAATACTGAATGAACTACGGCGCATTTCAAGGTGTTCCGCCACTGAAACCGGGGTGTTTTCTCCATGATACGCTTGAAATCGAATCAGCTCAAAACCGGCATGGTGACGGCGCAAAGCATCTTCAATGAGAAGGGTGCCGCCTTTCTCGTACGTGGCACGCCGCTGACTGATCGCTACATCTATCGGCTTCGTCAGCTCAGCGTGCCCGAACTTCACGTCACATCGCTTTCTTCTAATTTTCAGCTGCAACCGCCCCCTGACATCATCAAAGAGCACACGCGCGTGCAGGCCGTCGAAAACGTCGCGGAGACCTTCCGCCAGGCAGAAATGCATGGCCAGTTCAACATGAGCCTCATGGAGCGGTGCGCCGATCTCCTCGTGCGCGACATCATGTCGAAAAAGAAAAATCTCGTGCAGATCACAGACATTCGTCTGCACGACTCCTACACGTTTTCCCATTCAGTCAACGTCGCCGTCCTCGCGACGATGCTCGGCAATCTCTGCGGTTACTCCAAAAGCAAGCTGCAGGTCATCACGCTCGGAGGCCTCCTGCACGACATCGGCAAGCTCGCCGTGCCCACATCCATCCTCAACAAGTCTGGCGCCCTGACGGCAGACGAATTCAAGATCATCCGCCGCCACCCAATCGAAGGACGCAGACTCCTCAAGGAATTGAAGTCACCGCTCGCCTCGATCCTCGCCATCATTGCAGTCCAGCACCACGAGCACCTTGACGGCTCAGGCTATCCCTACCATGTGCGCGGCAAGTCCATCCATCCGTACAGCCGCATCACCGCCATCGCCGACGTCTACGACGCTCTGACGAGTGCACGTTCTTACAAGAGAGCGTACAAACCAAACGTCGTCTATCAGATGATGATGAAGAACTCCCCCGGTCACTTTGACATGGATCGCCTGCGCCTCTTCTTCGACAATGTCGCCATTTACCCCGTTGGTACAGTCATGAAAACACAGCTCGGCTACGCCATCGTCAAGAAGGTCGTCTTCGGCCACACGCTCGCCCCCATCGTCATCGTCTTTGCAGACAAGAACGGTAAGCTTCTCCCAAAACCCTTCGGCGTAAACCTCGCCCACTGCCGCCGCGATGCCATACAATATGTCATGGACGACGTGGAACTCTTGAACTTCATCCGTCATACAGGCATCGACCCCGCCGTATTCCTTGACGACGATCTTCGCGCGATGAAGGACTATCCGCGCATGGGGAAGCATGAAATCTGAGTTGATAAAGGCATACAAAAAGACCCTGCCGTCCGGCAGGGTCTTTTTGTATGCCTTTATGCCTCGCGCAGTTCTGCGCGGGCGAGCTTGTATTCCGTCTTGTCAAGAACTGCATGAAGCTCCTCGTCGGAAATCATGCGCTCCATCTTGAGGACGGCGATGTTTTTTCCGAGGTCGACCTCAGCGGCAGCGCCGTCGATGCCGTTGAGCATACGTTCGACGGCGTTCTTGCAGTTGTCACAGTGCATGCCCTCAATGTGCAGCACCTTCTCGCCGATGACGTCGTGATAGAGCTTCTTCTTCGGGCCGCCCTCGATGCTGCCGCCCCCGCCGCAGCACGCACCGCCGCCGCCGAAGTGGCGCACCATGCCGCGCACAGCGAAGAAAAGCGCCGCCAAGAGAACCGCTCCCAAAATATACGTTGCCATAATTTCTCCTTCTTTCCTTGCCAAAGGGCATTGCCCTTATATACCATGCTATCGCTCTATTTTACCCGCGCTTTATCGACTTGTCAATAGTGATTCTTAGTGTTGACGATGTGCTTTGAGACGAAAACAGCCTCCCCGTCGGGGAGGCTGTAACTCTTGAGAATCACTGAAACTTTCCGTTCAAATTCACGGCAGAGGCACGTTGAAGGCATTCTTGCCTGCGAAGACGGCGTTCTTGCCCAGCTCTTCCTCGATGCGCAGGAGCTGGTTGTACTTCGCGACGCGCTCGCTGCGGTTCGGTGCGCCCGTCTTGATCTGCCCGGCGTTCAGCGCGACGACGAGGTCGGCGATCGTCGTGTCTTCCGTCTCGCCCGAGCGATGCGATACGACGGCCTTGAATCCCGCGTTGTGCGCCATGGCGACAGCGGCGAGCGTCTCGCTCAGCGTGCCGATCTGGTTGACCTTGATGAGAATGGCGTTCGCGGCCTTCATGTCGATGCCCTTCTTGAGGCGCTTCGTGTTCGTCACGAAGAGGTCGTCGCCGACGATCTGCAGGCGGTCGCCAAGCTCTTTCGTGATGAGCTGCCAGCCCTCCCAATCCTCTTCATCGAGCGGATCTTCGAGAGAGACGATCGGGTACTTGTCGACGAGCTTCTTCCAATGCTCGACAAGCTCTGCCGTCGTGAAGACCTGACCGGACTTGGGCTGCTTGTACTCGCCCTTCTTCGATCCCTTCCATTCGCTGGCGGCCGCGTCCATCGCGAGCACGAAATCCTTGCCGGGCTTGTGGCCTGCCTTCTCAATCGCACGCATGATGTAGTCGATCGCCTCATCGTCCGACTTGAGGTTCGGTGCGAAGCCGCCCTCGTCGCCGACGCCCGTCGCATGGCCGTCCGCCTTCAAGAGGCTCTGCAGTGCATGGAAGACTTCCGACGACCACTGGATGCACGTGCGGAAATCGGGAGCGCCAACCGGCATGATCATGAATTCCTGCACGTCGATGCTGTTCGCCGCATGAGCGCCGCCGTTCAGGATGTTCATCATCGGCACGGGCAAAAGGCCGCCCTGGCTGCCGCCCAAGAAGCGATAGAGCGGCGTTTCCTCGCTCGCAGCAGCTGCCTTCGCCGCCGCCATGGAAACGGCGAGGATGGCGTTCGCGCCGAGCTTCGACTTGTCTTCCGTGCCGTCCGCTTCGAGCATCGTGCGGTCGACGAGAGCCGTATCCGCAGCGTCGACACCGACGACCGCCTTGGCGAGTGTCGTATTGACGTTCTCGACCGCCTTCAGGACGCCCTTGCCGAGGTAGCGAGCCTTGTCGCCGTCACGCAGCTCAAGCGCTTCAAACTGGCCCGTCGATGCGCCCGACGGCGATGCCGCACGACCGAAGCTGCCGTCCTCCAGAACGACGTCGACTTCCACCGTCGGATTGCTGCGCGAGTCAACGATTTCGCGTGCATGGATGCATTTGATCTTGCTGTTCCTCATCGTATCCACTCCTTGTAAATCTAATGAAACACTATACTCTTAGCTTATCACGAAAGCGGCGGATGTCAAGCCTTTTGCTGAAAGCAATTCGCATTTGTCGCCGCTTTCATAAAAAAAAGCGCACGGGCTTCGTCCTGCCCGCACGCTTTTTCCACTTGTCGAATCCGTACAGGCATAAACATGCCTGTATTCGTATCGGTTTAAGCAAGCTCCAGCATCAGCGCCATCTTGAAATTCTTCACGGCACGCACATAATGTCTGCCGTTCTTCGCGAACTTGAAGTTCTCGCCCGCGTGAACCGTGTACTCCTTGCCCTCGTAGCCGATGACGGCCTCGCCTTCGAGCGCGAAGACGAGCGCCTCGCCCGGCGCCGCGTGCTCGTCGAGCCCCGTGCCCGCGCCGAAGCTCATGAGCACGAACTTGAGGTTCGGGCTCTGCACGAGATCCATGTTGACGATCTTACCGTCCTGGCACGGCAGAAGCTCTGCCAGCTGAAATACCTTCTTGTCCTCGATTGCCTTATTCACGGTCTTTCCCTCCTGCAAACTGATCTCAAGATAAACGGCGCCGCGCTCAGTCCGGACGCCCACGGGCGTACCGACGGGTACGACGAAGAAATCTCCTGCGGCGAGCGGCGTATTCCCGCTCTCCTCGACCGCTTCCATCGCGCCCGAAGCGACGTACCAGAGGCGGCGGCGCTCGTAGCTCTCCGCGCTGATGTCCGTCGCTTCTGCGAGCGAGAACCAGACGACGTTGTTGCCGCCTGCCGCGCTGATGGCTTCCGACACCGTGCAGCCCGGGACGGGCGCCATTTCCTCGGCGGGGCGAAGTACCCTGCCTGCCTGACCTTTCATGGCTGTCATCTCCTCTCTTTTTTCCTAGTATAGCACAGGGAAATCTTCACAGCGGGAACATTTGTTACAACTTTTGAGAAATTTTCTTATTTTTCAAAGGCAACCGCCGCAAGATCTCTTGCGCGAGGAAACCCGTGGCAAATCCCGTGAAAACGGCCAGAACAAAGAGCATGGGCGCATAGTAAAAGACGTCGAGCGTGCCGAGCCAGAAAGCGGCGGCAAGAAGCTGACCCACGTTGTGCGAGAGCGCGCCCACGACGCCGAGCAGCGCGAGCGGCACGCGCGGGACTGCCCGCAGCAAGAGGACGCCGACCGAGAGCGCCAGAAGCCCGCCCGCAAGGCTGAACGACAGCGCGGGCAGGCTGCCCGCGAAGGCCGCTCCGAGCACGATGCGCAGGACAAGCAGCAAAAGCGCTTCCCTCGCGCGAAAGAGACGGAGCGCGGCGACGGTCACGATGTTCGCGAAACCGAGCTTGAAGCCCGGCACCGCCGCGACAAGCGGCAGGCGAAGCTCGATGAAGAAGAGCATCAAAGAGAGTGCGAGGCAGATGGAAAGAAGCGTCAGCCGCGCCGCCCCCTGCTGCGCCAGACCCGCTTCTTGCGCTCCCTCTGCGCATATACGCGCCCGCGCCTCGGACGCACCCTGCCGAGCGCCGCGCTCTCGCCGCGCGCCCCTCACCTCGCCACCGCGTCGGGCACATCGGCCTCGCCCGCTGCCTTGCCCGCGCTGCCCGATTTCGCCCAGCGAATCTCCAAGCGATGCGGCAGACAGATGATCGGTGCGCCGTCCCCCTTCAATTCGCCTGTATGCACGCAGATCTGATCGGGACAGTCGGCGCTCTCGATGCGGATCGTACCGCCGCCCGTCGCGATGACGTTCTCGTGCTCGCCATAGGGCACGCGAATATGGCGCTCTTCTTGCAGTTCCTCCTGCGTGAAGCGATAGATCACCGCGCCGTCCTGCACGACCTCGACCGCGCCCGACTCCGATGCGTCTTCGCCGCGAGAAGCGGCTGCGAAGAGCCACGCGCCCGCCGCACCGAGCAGGAGCACGGCGAAAAGAGCGAAGAGCCGCGCCTTCTTTTCCCCGTTCATCGAATGACCTCCGCTTCTCCCGTCAGCCCCTCTCCCGCCGAGAAGCGGTCAAGAAGCCCCTCTGTAATCCACACATGACCATCCATGCCGACGAGCACCATCTCAAAATCCTGCCGCTCGCGCCAGAAAGCGGCGGCGCGTTCTGCGCCCATGACGAAGAGCGCCGTCGAAAGCGCGTCCGCCCTGCCGCCCGATTTCGCGATGACAGTGGCAGAAGCAAGGCCGCTCGCCGCAGGTGCGCCCGTAGCTGGATCAAGGATGTGCCAATAGCGGTTTCCTGCCTCATCCGTGAAGAAGCGCTGGTCGATCGCCGAGGTCACGACGGCGGCATCCGCGACCTCGACCGTGCCGAGAAGTGCTCCACCGAAAGGATTCCGAAGCCCCACGCGCCACGGTGTGCCGTCCTCGCGCATGCCGACCGCCTCGATGTTGCCGCCGAGATCGAGGAGCGCCGAGCGCACGCCGCGCGACTTGAGCTCCGCCGCGACAAGCTCGCCCGCATAGCCCTTCGCCACCGCGCCGAGTTCGACGCTGCTGCCCTTTTCGAGCCGCGCCGTACCCGCCGCCTCGTCGAGCTTGAGCTTTCCCGCTCCCGTCAAGGCACGCGCCGCCTCGATTTCCTCTGCCGTCGGCACGCGATGCACGCCGCCCGAAAATCCCCAGAGCTTGAGGAGCGGCAGAAGCGTCACGTCGAGTGCGCCCTTCGTCTCCTCGCGCACCGCCTCGGAGAGGCGCAGAAGCCGCATCGTCTCGGGCGCGAGCGCGACGGCCTCGCCCGCGCCGCTGTTCAAGCGCGCGACGTCGCTTCCCTCGCTCGTCGCGCTCCAAAGCGCATCGAGCCCTTGAAGCCGCTCCTTCGCCTCCCGCGCCGCCTCGGGTGCGCCTTCGCCATAGACCTTGACCGTCATCTTCGTATCCATCGCGAAGAACTCCTCGCTCGCCTCCTCTGCCGCGCGGGAAGCGTCTCCGGAAGACGTACGGTTCGTCTGCTCGGGCAAGCATCCCGCCGAAAGAGAAGCGGCAAAAAAAACGAGCAAAAGGCACAGGGCAAGATGCCCTGCGCCTTGAACTGCCAAATTCTGCAAGCGAATCATAGCTACTTCTTCGCTTCATCGAGCGCCTTCGTCGAGGCCTCGATGAACTGCTCGTAGGAAATCGTCGCACCCGAGATGGCATCGACCTTGCCCGGCTGCTGACGCTCGACGAGCTGTGCGCCGTAGGCCGCATTCGCCTTGACGGCGTTCTGAGCCTTCTTGTAGTTCTGCGCGTCACTGACCTGGCCGTTCTTCTTGCCGTAGTCTTCGCCCTTCATCGTGCCGTCCTTGTCGATGCCGAAGTACGTCGCGCTCTCGATCTTGTGATCCTTGATCGTGATGGCGATCTTGCCGTGACCGTACTCAGAGTTCTCGCTGCTCTCGCCGTTGTACGTGCCGTCCTTCGCCTGCGAGAGGTCGATGTCGGCGATCTTCTTGACGGCGACGCCCTGCGCCCCGCTGTCTTTCGGCTCGTTCTTCGCCGCATCGTCGCCGCAGCCCGCGAAGAGCGCCGCCGCGAAGGTGACGCCCAAGACCAGCGTCAGAGACTTCCTGCCCAAATTCATTGTTTCGCCCCTTCCTTCAGCTTTGCCGCCGCCTGCTCCTCGGCGCTCTTTTCCACCATGCGCCCATGCTCGATGATGACGCAGCGCTCCGCTGCCGCGCCAACCTCGGCGGAGTGCGTGACCGTGAGGATCGTATGACCTTCCGCGTGCAGTTCGCGGAAGATCTTCATGACGAGATTCTGATTGACCTCGTCGAGGTTGCCCGTCGGCTCGTCCGCGAGGATGAGCACAGGATAGTTGATCAGGGCACGCGCAATGCAGACGCGCTGCTGCTCGCCGCCCGAAAGCTGGCTCGGCAGATGGTCGGCGCGGTCAGCAAGCCCTACGCGGTCGAGCGCTTCGAGCGCTTCCTTCTTGTCGGGGATGCTGTGATAGTACTGCGCCGCCATGATGTTCTCGATCGCCGTCAAGTACGGGATCATGTGAAACTGCTGGAAGACGATGCCGATCTTGTCGCGGCGCAGGAGCGTCAGCTCGTGGTCGGAGACTTTCGTGATGTCGATGCCGTCCAGAAGCACCGTGCCGCTCGTCGCGTGATCCATGCAGCCGATGATGTTCATGAGCGTCGTCTTGCCCGAGCCGGAAGGCCCCATGACGGCGAGCCAATCGCCCTTTTCCACCTTGAGGTTGACGTTGTCGAGCGCCTTGACCTTGCCGCCGTAGGCCATCGTCACGTCTTTCAATTCCAATAGACTCATAAAACCCTCCTACTCTCCCCGCAAGACGATGGCGGGGTCAACGCTCGTCGCGATGCGCACGGGAATGAGGCTCGCGACGCCCGTCACGATGACGGACAAGACGACGGCGAGCACGGCGATGCCCGGAGCAAAGGCGATGCCGCGCGAAAAGACGTTGATGCTGACGCTCTGCGCGAAGAGGTAGCCGAAGCCGCTGCCTAAAAGACCGCCGACAAGGCCGAGCACGCAGCCCTCGCCGAGAAACTCCATGACGATGTTCGCATTCGAAGCGCCGAGCGCCTTCTTCAGACCGATCTCGCGGCGGCGCTCCGTAACGACCGCCGTCATCGTCGTCGTCACGCAGATGAGCGTCAAAATGAGGACGATGATCGTCACGAGAAGTATCAGAACTTCGAGCTTCTTCAAGACGTTAAACTCCGAGTGCGCGATCTGCTGCACCTCCTGCGGCTCGATGCCGATATTCGCGGTGCGAATGGCGTCCTCAACGGACTTCAAGCTGTCGCCGTCGGCGACGACGCTGAGCTGTGCGAGTCCGACGGCGCCGGGCTTCTCGACGATCTTTTGCAGCTCGTCGAGATTCAGGAAAGCGAACTGCTCTTCCTTGCCGCCCGTCGAGACGATGCCCGAGACGGTGAAGGAGAGCATGGCCTTGCCCTCGCCCGCGCTGACCGAGACGGTCTGGCCAATCAGCTTGTCCGTATCGCGCGCGATCTTCGAGGCCATCTCTGCGCCCAGGAGGATCTCGCGCTCACCTGCCTTCGGGTACTCGCCCTTGACCATCCAATAGGGGCTGACCTTCTTGATTTCCTCGAAGTCCGTGCCGCCCGTCAGGACAGGCTGCTTGTTGACCTCAAGGCGCTCGTAGAGAAATGGTGCGAGACCGACGACGTCGCGTCCCGCCAGCGCCTCACGCGCCTTCTGCAAGGCGGCGGAGTCGAAGGTCTTCGCCTCGCCCGCCGGCAAGAGCAGCACGTTCGCGCCGTAGGCGCGGAACTCGCGCCCGAGCTGCGCGGGCACTTCGCGGTAGACCGTGATCATGCCCGAGATGATCGCCGCGCCGACCGCGACCGCCAGGAGCGCAACGAACATGCGCGACTTCTGGCGGAAGAGCGCCCGCACGATCATGCGCAGAAACATTTCCAGTATCTTTATTCTTCCTGCCATATCAAATCACCTGCCATGAAGGACGCTTGCGGGCTGCAAGGAAAGAAGCATGCGGATGGCGGGCAGGCTGCCGATGAGGAGCATCAGAGCCATGAGTCCGCCCACGATGGGGATGACGACGAGATTGTTCGCAATGCTTGAGCCGAAGACCGTCTGCCCGATCGCCTGCGCGAGCGCCAGGCCGCCGAAGTAGCCGAAGAAGCCGCCCAAGGCGCCTGCGATGAAGATCTCGGCGAGCACCATGAGGACGACGGAGAGGTCGGTCGCGCCAAGCGCTTTCATGAGGCCGAACTCGCGGCTTCGCTCCATGATGTTCGCGCTGACGAGGTTCGACACGCCGAGCGCCGCCGACAGAAGCGAAAGCCCTGTGATGAGCAGCATGAGCATCTGCGTCTTTTCAAGAATCTTGCCTTCGGACTCGGCGATCTGCCGCACGGGCTGCGCCGAAGAACCGGGAATCGCCTCCTCGATCTGGAAGGCGATGGAGCTGACGTAGGCCGTGCAGTACCAGATCTCGCGCTCCTTCTGCGAAAGGCGCTCGGGGTTCTCCGCCGCCTTTCGCGCAAGATCGTTTTCGGGCGTCGTGACGGCGGAGACTTCGATCTTGTCGATCTTTCCGGCAGCGCCCAGAAGCTCCTGCGCGAGCGCGAGGTTCACGGTCAGAGCATCGTCCTCTGCGCCGCCGCCCGTGACGACGCCCGTGATCTTCAGCGTCCTTTCCGCGCCGTCCTTCGTGCGATAGGAAACCGTATCACCGGGCTTCAGCCCCAGAGCGTCCGCGAGCTTCGCGCCCGCCAGCGCCTCGTCGGGGTTTTCCGTCGGCCACGCGCCGTCGATCTTCCACCACGACTTCATTTCCTTCTCGCCTGTCTGCATCTTCTCGCCCGTCGGCAATTCAAGCTCGTGGTCGAACCACGTGCCCATGAGCGGCACATTCTTGCCGTCCGCGAGAGCGATTTCGCCCGAAAGCTCGGGCGCGAAAGCGACGATGTTATTCGTCCAGAAGATCGTCTTGATCTTCGCCGCATCCGCCTCGTTCAAGTATTCTTTGCGTCCGCCTTCAAGGCCGTAGACGTCCTGCAGCACAGAAGCCGTCTTCGGCGTGACCGTGATGTTTGCGCCGTAAGCCTTGAGTTCCTGATTGACCTTCTCGCCGATGTCGAACATGACGTTGAGCATGGCGGCGGCCAGCGATACGCCAAGAGCCGCCGTCAGCGCGATGAGGAAGAAGCGCTTCCTCTGGCGAATCAGCGCGCCCTTTACCATCTGCCAAAACATTGTATCCCTCCTTCACGCATCAGCGGAACACGTCACGCGCCTTGTCCAAGGCGTCCTGCGGCACGCGCAGCTTGCCGTCCGCCACGCTGTATTCGATGGGAATCGGGTTGCAGCCGCCCTTCGTGCCGATCGTCGCCTTGTTCATCATGACGTCGCACAGGCGGCAGATGACCTGCCCGTCCTTCTCGTAGTAGCCGGTCGGACCGCAGATCTCGCAGGCGTCAAGCCCGACGCCGTAGGAATTGCCGCCCTTCAAAATCACGATGTAGCGCACCATCTGACCGCTCGCCGTCTGATAGACGAAGCGATGCAGATGTCCGTCGTTGACCACCGAGAGATCCACGTCGACGAAGCCGTCAACCGCCGTCACAGGGACAGCCGGCACGAGTTCTTCCTTGCGGTTCGCATAGCTCGCGCCGAAGCTCGACAAGAATACCATGCCCGCGAGGAACAGCACCGTCGCCGTGCCCCAGCGCCTCTTGTGCATCGCCTGCATGATCATGCGGCGATACTGGGCGGGATTCGTGCCGGCAGGACGCGCCGGCTTCTTCTGGGAGAAGAGTGTCAGCGGCACGAAGAGCAGCGCGAAGAAGATGATGAAGATGAGCCACGACGAGTGGTCGATGATCGGCGCCATGATGGAAAGCAGCGCCGCGCTGTCGAGGATGTGCCGCGCCATCAGCACCTGCACGAGGAAGATCCCCTGCTGGATGAACATGGCACCGGCCTGAATGACGAATACGAAAAAGAGCCGCCTCGGGTTGAGCGCCGCCGCCGCCTTGTAGGCGACGAAGGAACTGATGACGCCGAAGAACAGCCCTGCGGCAAAGCCCGCGAGCTTCACGGCGACCGTCTGCGTCATGTAGTCGCCCGCCGCCGAGATGATCGTGCCGACGGGGATGAGCCAAAGCTCCATGCCGTGATAGAAGAAGAGCAAGACGCCGATGACGCAGGCGGAAACCTGCAGCGGGCGTGAAAGCCCCTCCTTCTGCCCTGCGCCGCGCGCGAGCATGGCGACGAGCACGACCTCGGCGATCATGGCGACGGCGATCGCGCCGGCTTCGGCGACCTCGCGGCTCACGGCGTTTCGCGTGCCGACGCGAGCTGCCACGATGGCGACGGAAAGCCAGAAGCCCCAATGAATCGCAGTGTTATAATTGCGGCGATACTTTTCGAGCGGCAGCCGCCGCAGGATGGCGAAAAGGATGCCGAGCGGCACAGCAAGCGTCAGCACCTGCTCCATCGCCGGCACAAACTGTTGCAGGAACATCTGCAGCATATTCTGCACCTCACTTTATCTATAGGAATATGAAAGCAAAGCCCACCGCCACCCATTGGATGGTGGTGGGCTTATGCCCTTTAGGAGAGACTTGCTTCGTGGGCGGTCAACGTCTGCCAATCGCACTGCGCCTTCGGCTTGCGCTCTTGGGACGTTTTCGCATACGAGCCGTTGCCCAATCAGCTTCACCCTTTCAGGGTTCGCTTCTTGGACGGCTCAGCATTACCAACGACGCGGGACGTAGTTGAAGACCCAATCCATCGTCACAGGCTCATCCCAGAAGCGACCCTTGACGCCCGTCTCATCATCGACGTGCAGGCCGTAGTTCTGGCGATACGGGCTTTCGATGGAGAAGTGCATGTCGTAGGTGCCGGCACCCAGGAGCTTGACGTTTGCGCCGTAGTGCGGGCCATCGTCTGCGTTCATCGGCATGAAGACGCCCTCGACGCTCTGGCCCGTCTCACGCTTCGTGAACTTGTAGTGAACCGTCAGATACGGAATCCACTCGCCGACGCCGAAGCCCGTGTCGTTGCCTTCCGTCGCATGGATATCCGTCTCAATGTGCATGTCCGCCTTGTCCGGCGAAAGCATCATGCCTGCAGGCAGCATCTCAATCGGCTGGAAATAGACGAGCGCTACCTTGAAGTGGTTCGCCTCATTCTCGATCTCGTCGCCGATCGGGTACTCCGTGAAGCCCGCCGCCGACGCAGAGCCGCCGAGCGTGAAGAGCGATGCCGCTACCGCGCAGACCGCCAGAGCCGACTTGAGTTTCTTGAGCTTGAACATTTTCATAAAACACACTCCTCCGAAAAATGATGTAATGAAATTCCTCCTGGACGCCCTTACATAATACGTCCTGTATAGATGCGGCAATCCGCTGCATCTGCAAACGGAGCACTTTGCTCCGCCATTGCCAATAACTCTTGAAGAGGCGATCACGCCGCTTTCGGCTTGCGTCTCTTCGCGTAAATGACCATTCCCACGCCAAGAAGCAGCACGAGAAGCTGTGCGCCGAGCGTCTCCGCCGTTGGGAAGATGCCCAGAAGATCGACCGTAGGCCAGCCTTCGAAGCGCGTGATGCCGATGACGCCGCCCTCCTGCAGCTCCTCGATGCCACCGCCGACGAAGGTGACGGCCAACAGGAACATCAGGATGCTCGTAAACAGGAAGAACGGACGCAGGGGAATCTTCAAGATGCCATGCTGCATGCCGTAGAAGATCAAGGCCAGCGTCACGCAGCCCGCGCCGAAGCCCGCCCAAATCATCGTGACGTCGGCAGCCGCGTTGTTGAAGAGCGCTTGATAGAAGAGGATGACCTCTGCGCCCTCGCGGTAGACGGCGAGGAACGCCGCCATGCCCAATGCCCTGGCCGTGCCATGCGTGATGGATTCCTTGACGAGTCCGTCGATGTACTGCTTCCAGTTGTCCTTGTTCGCCTTGCCGCCGAGCCATGCGCTCGTCAAAAGCAGGACGACGACAGCAAAGAGCGCGGTCGCACCTTCGAGCACCTCGCGGCTCATGCCGCCCGTCGTGTTGTTCAGCAACGTGTTAAACAGATACGCCGAGATGAAACTCGCGACGACCGCCGCAATCGAGAAGTTGTAGACGGTGCCGAGATGCTTCTCATCCTGCGCGCGCTTCAGATAGGCGATGATCGCGACGAGCACGAGGATCGCTTCCAAGCCCTCGCGAAGGAGGATCAGATAAGCGGGCAGAAACGCTGCCCAGCCCGAACTGCCGTGCGCATTTTCGAGCGCCTTGACGTTGTCGTTGACCATCGACTTGAGCTTTTCGGCTTCCTGCTTGACCGTGTCTACACTCTCGCCGTTTTTCATGCTCTTCTTGACTTTGTAGAACTGATACTCAGTCAGGCTCGTCTCCTTGGCGGAGACAGAACTGCGCATGACGCTCTCCAAACCCTCTTTTTCATAAATGCCGTAGTAAGATGTATTGACGAGGTCGCGTGCACCCTCGTAGTCGCCCGTCTCGTAGACAGAAACGGCCTGGTCGACCATCTGCGCAATACGATCAGCGACCTCCTGCCACTTCGGTGCTGCATCTGCGCGCGGCACGGCGAGAAGCACGAGTGCCATGCAAAGGAATAAGATTTTTTTCAAGACTCTCACCTTCTTTTTGGAAGTTCCGATATGATTTCCCTGCGCCGCCCTCTCACGTCGACGGCGCTTGTCCCCTCGCATGAAGCTCTCGGAGGAACATCTCCTTGTTCACGCGAATGCGCTTATTCTCATCATCCTCGTAGGCATGACTGCCCGAACCGTCGAACGGGAAGCGCAGGAGACGCATCGTCTTCATCGGCTGTCCATTCGTATCGAGCGCCGGCTCGAATTTGAAGTTGCGAATGGCATTCAAGACGAGCTGATCGACAACGCGACGTCCCGAAGTCTGCGTAAAGCGATAGCCAGTGATGTGTCCCTGCGCGTCGATGCTCACGAGGATGCCCACCGTGCCGCGAAAGTCCGTGCCGCGCGTGTCGGGCGTATTGCCCGCCGTAATGAGCACGCCAACCGCCTGTGAGGGCGGTGCAGGCGGCAGAGCCTTGCCGTCCTCGCCGCTCTTTTTCGCCGCTTCCTCCTGCTTCTGCAGCTCCGCCACCGCCTCGTCCAACTCAGCGGCTTCCGTCGGCGACGTCTCCGTCGGAATGACATCCTCGGGCGGCGTCTTCACAGGCGGCGTCTCAGGCTTCGGCGGTTCGGGCGGTTCCGGCTTCGGCGGATCGGGCTTTTTCTCTTCCATTTCGCCCGAAGAGCCTTCCTCGGGAAGGTCTACGACCTCCATCTCCTGCACCGCCAAGGGATCGCCCTCGAAGTCGAGCAGGGGCAATGCCAGAGCCAGTCCCAGCCAGACGAAGAAGTGCAGGAAGATCGCCGCGACGACCGTCGTGCGCCAGTAGCTCTTGAACCGCATCTCACTGCCTCCCCGCTGTCTCCGTCGCGATGGAGACGTGCTTCGCGCCCGAGCGCTTGAGGAGATCCAAGACGCGCACGACGGCTTCATAGTCGGCCTTCTTGTCGCCGCGCAGTACGAACACCGTATCGGGATCGCTCGCCAAGGAAGCCTTCATCTTGTCCGCAAGATCTTCATTCGGCAGTTCGTCCTTGTCATAGAGCACATCGCCCTTATCCGTCACCGTGATCGGCACGATGTTCGGGCGCGTCTCCATCTTGCCCGCAGCCGCCTGCGGCAGAGCGACCTGCACCGTGTTCGTCTGCACCATGTAGATCGTGCTGATCATGAAGAACACGAGCAAAAAGAGCATGATGTCGATCATCGGGATGATCATGACGAGCGGTTCTTTCGTAATACGAAAATCACGCCGCATGGCCATCCTCCCCCGTCTTCTTCAACGCGTTCCGCACAGCGGCGGCCGCCTTGTCGAGCGTGGCGAGCATCTCATCGAGCTTCTGCACGAAGTACGTATGCACGATCAGCGAAAAAATCGCCACGCAAAGCCCCGTCGCCGTCGCGATCAGCGCCTCGCCGATGCCGCCCGTGATGGCAAGCGGCTCGCCCGCACGCACGCTGAAGATGCTGAACGACTCAATCATACCCGAAATCGTACCGAGAAGCCCCAGGAGCGGTGCCATCGTCACGATCATCGACAAGTAGTTGAGCCTTTCCCTCAGGCGCATCGCCATATCGGCGTATGCCGTGTCGAGCGCGAGCGTCAAGTCATCGCCCGCCGCCGCCGCACGCACGCCGATCTCAGCGATGTACGCGGGCGCCGTGTTCTCCGTCTGGCAAAGCTCCGCTGCCTGCTTCAAATCGTGCTCCTTCAGGAAGCTCGGAAGCTTCGCGACGAAATCGCTCGCACCCCTGCCCGCCTGACGATAGAAGCGGAAACGCTCAATGGCGATGACCGCAACAACGATCGAACACACCAAGAGGACGTACACGACAGGGCCGCCCTTTTGAAATAATTCCCAAGTATTCTCCACAAGAACATCTCCTTCAAGGATTTTCTATCTAAATACCGCTGATAGCGGTTATTCCTATCACGTCTGTGAGTATAGCACATACCTCGTTAAAGTTCAATATGAAAATGAAATTTGTTCATATTTGAAAAAAGATTCACTTTTTAGCGAGCGATTGCCTTGCAACAGGTACATACCATCCGCAAGGAATGCGGCATCAACATCTGAATGCGCTGCAAAAGCAAAAACACCGCAAGCATTGCTTGCGGTGTTTTTACTGCGCCTAAGCGCGTATAGTTTCACGAATCGAAGCCACTCTTACTCGGCTGGAATGATGAACGAAAGCGAGCTGAAGATCTTCTCCGTCACGATCGGATCGTCCGTCGGAAAGCCAACTTCGACGCCGATGACGTTGAGGCCGTTGTTCGCCACATGCACGGTGATGTAGCCGTTCGCATCCGCGTTCACTTCCGTCGTGAGATCGCCGAGCACGTCAGCGATGACGGGCGCATTCGCATACGGCTGGCCGTCCTTGTAGATGCGCAGGCGCAGCGCGTCGCCACGGCGAAGCGTCAGAGGATTGACTGCGGGAACGATCTGGATCGGCACATTGTAGAGCCCGCCCGGCTTCACAGCCGCGTTCCAGTAATGCACGTTGTACTTGCGCGCGTACGTCACTGCCTTGAGATTGTCAACGCTCGCGTAGTCGCGCGTCGGAATGACCTGGCCATCCGTCGTCTTCGCGAAGTAGCCATAGTCGAAGAACGTCGCCGTCACGCCGAGATCGTCACCCGGCACGACCGTCACATGGTTGCCCGCGTCGACGCGCTCGACCGTCGTCGGCTCGAAGTTCACATCGTAGGCGTCGATGCGCTGCACGCATGCGGGATCGTAAGCGTTGTCCAACGGCCCTTCGCCGAGCACGAGCGCCTTCTGATCGAGACGGTTCGCAAAGAACACGCCATGCGCGTCCGTCGGCGCCGCATACATGCCGAGACCCACAAATGCGCCAAGCGCCGCTGCCAAAAGCTTCTTCTTCATTCTTTATCCTCCCATCGAGAACAATTCACTCTGCGGAACACACTCGTTCCATACCTTTATATTATAGTACAAATGATATGAATTTGCAAGAAAGCGCCGCACAAAAAGTCGCTGTTACCTGTTCGCACAAAACAACCGCAGCCGTTCCTCTTCCTCTTTCTGCAGCTCCTTCGCGAAAGCGACGAACCCCTGCAAATCTTCCGTGTTGAGATAGTTCATATAGCGCTTCCTTTCTTCGACGGGGATGACGATTGGAGCTTCCTTTTCCTGCAGACAGCTGTAGACGATGAGCGCACGCCCCACGCGGCCGTTGCCGTCGGAAAATGGATGGATGCGCTCGAAGCGAATGTGCTGGCGGCAGATGGCAGTGATCTTGTCCTCGGCGGACTTCGCCGCCGCCAGCTGCGCCGCGAGATCGAGCAGCCAGTTCTGCAGATCCGTCGACACGAGATAGGGCGGCGTCGGGACGAAATCCGCTCCGACGACGAGATTCGGAATCTCTTTGAAGCGCCCGGCGACGCCCTCGATTGCGTCCTTGCAAAGCACGGCATGGACTTCCTTAATGAAGTCGAGCGAAAGGGCGCGTTCCTTTGCCAAGCTCTGCTGCAGAAAGTCCATGAAGCGCTTGTAGTTCAAGACCTCGTGCATCTCCCGAAGATCCATGGCACGCGGAATGTAGCCATCGAGCAACAAACTCTTCGTATCGCCCTGCGACAAGGTGTTTCCCTCGATCGCCGTAGAATGATGCGCCATGCGTACCATCAAGTCGTCCCAATAATCCAGACTCAAAGCGGCAATATCGATCATGACCATCTCTCCTCTGCACGAATTTCTCTTCCATGGCATTATACCACAGCGCCGCCCCTTCATGAAGAAAAACGAGAAAAACCGCCGTACCTGCAAAAAGGCAGCCGCTCCCTGACGAACGGCTGCCTTGCTGCTTCTCTCAATGTGTACAACTTCTCCCAAGCCATGAGGCTTCCTTTCAGATCACATACTCCTCGCAGAGCGCACGATAGCGCTCCTCGCCCTTCTCCGTCAGCAGGTAGTAACCGCCCGAGCGGCGCACGATGCCGGCTTCCTTCAATCTCTCGCTGACGCGCCGCATCTCCCTCTCGCTCCAGCGCAGATGCTCGGCGATGTCGCGCACGGCGTTTTCCTCGCTGTAAAGGTTCTCGGCGGTATGCGTGCCGAGGTGGATGATCAAAAGCTCCTCCTTGAGCCGCGCCTTGCGCCGCATGCGCTTCAAGCGCCGTGTGATGACGCCCTTCGGATAGACGAAGACGGCGACGACGTAGCCGAGCATGTTGACGAGAGCGCACATGCCCGCCATCGAAGCGTTGAAGTGAAGCGCGAGGCCGTAGCCGATGGCGCTGCCGAGGACGCCAAAGAACACGGCGAGAAAGAGCGCGTGATGCAGGCGCTTCGTGAAGAGAAGCGCCGCCGCCGCGGGCGCGATGAAGAACGAGATGACGAGGATCGAGCCGACGGCGTCGAATGCCGCGACCGTCGTCAGGGAGATCAGCGTCATGAGCGCGTAGAAGATCGCGCCCGTCGCCATGCCGATGAGACGCGCGTTCTCCTCGTCGAAGGTCGAGAGCTTGAGTTCCTTGTAAAAGAGCGTGATGAACGCCGCATTGACGAGGAAGATCGCGCCCATCTTGACGGCGGAGGACGCGACCTCGTGCCCGAAAAGCGTCACCGTATCGAGTCCTGCATAGACGACCTCGCCCATCAGCACCATGTCGGTGTCTAGATGCACGTTGCCCGCATACTTGCTGATGAGGATGACGGCGAGGGAGAAGAGCACGGGAAAGACGATGCCGATCGCGTCGTCGCTCTTCGTCGTCTTCGTCTTTCCCAGAAGCTCGACGAGCAGCACGGTCACGACACCCATGAGCGCCGCGCCGAAGAGCAGCCACGGCGACGAGAGGTCGCGTACGAGGAAGAACGCGAGCACGATGCCGAGGAGCACCGTGTGACTGATCGCATCCGCCATCATCGAGAGATTGCGCAGGAGCAGGAACACGCCGGGCAGGGCGCACGCCGCCGCCGTCAGGGCGAGCACGACGAAAGAATCGGTCATGCCTCTTCCCTCCTTCCGCGCTTTCTGAACGCACCCCGCTTGCCGAAGAACATGGACAAAAAGGCGATGGCAGAGGCCGCGAGGATGATGCTCGGCCCCGTCGACATTCCCTGCTCCAGCGTGCTCACATAGGTGCCTGCGAGAGCTGCGACGACGCCGAAGACAGCGCTCAAAAAAAGAACGTGTGCAAAATCATCCGACCACTGGCTCGCCGCAACGCACGGGATGATGAGGAACGAGCTGATGAGAATCGCGCCGACCGCCTTGATGCCGATGCCGATGACGGCGATCGTCAAAAAGGGCAGCAGGACTTGCAGCAGGCGCACGGGAAGCCCCACGGCACGCGCATACTCGGCGTCAAAGACGAAGACCTTCAGTTCCTTGTAGAACGCGAAGAGCAGCGCCGCGCAGAGCGCAGCGACGAAGGCGATGAGCTTCACATCGGCTTCGAGCATGTACGCCGCCTGCCCGAAAATGTACGTTTCAAGCCCCGCCTGTGACGCGCCGCGATAAGCTTCGTTCCCCTGAATGAAGCTCTTCAAGACCATGCCGAGGCCGAAGAAGCCCGAGAGGAATACGGCGAGGTTCGCATTGAGTCCGACGCGCGTGTTCTCGTGCGCCGCCTGAATGGCGAAAAAGGTGACGGCGGCCGCCGCCATTGCGCCGACGAGCAGCACGGCAGGACTTCGCGTCGAAAACGCCATGAAGGCGAGAACGACGCCCGGAAACGTCGCATGTCCGATGGCGTCGCCGATGAGGCTCTGCCCCTTGTAGACGCTCAGAGCGCCGACGGGCGCCGCGACCGCCGCGAGAAGTGCCGTGCCGAGGGCGATGATCTGGAAAGCGTAGTTCATCAGAATGTCCATCGTCAACGCTCCTTCGGACGGAAGGCGAGCGCGAGCGCCGCTTCCTTGTCCATATCCTTCAAGTAGCCGCTCGCCTTGATCGTACGATTCAGAACGACGAGGTAGTCGAAATACATGTCGAGCGTCGAAAGATCATGATGCACGGCGATCACCGTCTTCCTTGCTTTCTGCAGCGCGACGAACTTGTCCATGACGATGCGCTCCGTCGTCTCGTCCACGCCCGCCAGCGGCTCGTCCATGATGTAGAGGTCGCTTTCCTGCGCGAGTGCGCGCGCGATGAAGACGCGCTGCTTCTGGCCGCCCGAAAGCTCCGAAATCTGGCGCTCGGCGAGCTTTTCAAGCTGCATTTCGGCGAGCGCCGCCCTCGCCCTCTCGCGATCCTCCCTGCCCGGGCGGCGCATGAGCCCGATATGCACATAGCGTCCCATGAGCACGACGTCGAACACCGTCGTCGGAAAATCCCAGTTGACCGCGCCGCGCTGCGGCACATAGGCGATGCGCTCACGCACCTCGTCGATCGTCTTGCCCCAAAGGCGCACATAGCCCGCGACGGGCTTCTCAAGGCCGAGGACTCCCTTCAGGAGCGTCGATTTTCCTGCGCCGTTCGGCCCGACGATCGCACATCGTACACCCGTCGGCACATCGAGATCGATGTCCCAGAGCACCGCGCTCTCGCGGTACGCCATCGTCACATCCTCCACATGAAGCAGCATCTTTTCTCCCATATTCCGCCTTCTTTCCCTAGAATCAGCCAACTCGACCGCATCGAACGGAAAAAGCAAAAAAGGGCGGTCGCCCGCCCTTCTTCCCTTTTTCCTTACTTCAGATGACGGACGATCAGATCGACGTCAAACCGATACATGTCGATGAACATATCTCCCTTCTGCCCTGCGGGTGCGAGCGAATCGGAAAACAGTTCATTCCCCTCGCCGCCGACGATCTCGACATCGAAGCCCTTCGACCGCACGATTTCCTGCAGCTTCTTCATGCGCTCGGGATTCGTCGTGCTCTCGGCGAAGACCGCCTTGACCTTGTGCTCGACGATGAAGTCTGCGGTCTTTTCAATGTCGGCATTCGCCACCTCGGAATTCGTGCTCACGCCCTGCGGCGCGACGACCGTCATGCCGTAGCTTTTGGAGAAATAGTTGAAAGCGTCGTGCGGCGTGACGAGGTTGCGCTTGCCCTCAGGAATGGACGCAATCTTCTCCTTGACCTCGGCGTCGAGCGCATCGAGCTTGGCGAGGTATGCAGCCGAGTTCGCCCGAATCTCCTTCTCATGCTCGGGCACGAGCTTGGAGAGACTGTCTGCCGCCTTCTCCGTCGCCTTCTTGTAGAGCGCAATGCTGAACCAGAAGTGCGGGTCAACGACGCTCTCGCCGTCCTCTTCCATGCGCAGTACAGCGTCCGCAGGGAAGTCCGCCGTCACCGCCGTGCCGCGCTTTTCAAGGATTTCAACCATCTTGCCCTCGAAATGCAGCCCGTGGTAAAGCACGAGATCGGCATCCTTGAGCTTTTTGAGATCTGCCGGCTGAGCGACGTAAAGATGCGGGTCTTCTCCCGCTGGAATGACGAGGTCAATATCGACGTAGTCGCCCGCCAGCTCCTTCGTCATGTCGGCGAGAAATGACGTCGTCACCGTGACCTTCTTCTTGCCCGAGGGCGCATCCCCCGCCGCGCCGCCGCAGCCCGCCGTCAGAAGCGCCGCCGCGAGGCACAGAGCCAGCAGAAACAGCCCCTTGCCGTTCCCACGAAGCATCCTCTTCAAAAAATTCATACTGCACCTTCTTTCGAGATTTTCTTAGCATGTAGTATAGCACGTTCCTCGAAGGTTGTAAATGAGATAGACTATCATTATTTTATTTATATATGAAAGTTTTTGTGATAAGGTTCATCTATGAACGTGCCGTATCACATGCCTATTGACAATTCAGAAAAAGCAGCTAATATAGAGGATATACCTTATTAAATCAGAGATATTTTCCACGATAAAGGAGAGATTCATCATGAGTGAAAATTGCAGCAGCGGCTGCAGCAGCTGTTCCTCGGCGGGCGGCTGCGGCGGCGCACAGCAGGAGCCGCAGAGCCTTCTTACACCGCCGAACGAGCACAGCAGCGTCAAGCGCGTCATCGCCGTCATGAGCGGCAAGGGCGGCGTCGGCAAGTCCCTCGTCACCTCGCTTCTCGCGACTGCCATGGCGCGGCGCGGCCATCGCGTCGGCGTGCTCGACGCCGACATCACGGGGCCTTCGATTCCGAAGGTCTTCGGCGTCAAGGGCGAAGTAGAGAAAGCATCTGCCGATGCAGCAGGCATCCGCCCCTTGAAGAGCGCGGGCGGCATCGACATCATGTCGATCAACCTGCTCTTGAAGGAAGAGTCCGACCCCGTTGTCTGGCGCGGCCCCATCGTCGCGGGCGTCGTGCAGCAGTTCTGGCAGGACGTCGTCTGGGAGAATGAGGACTATCTCTTCGTCGACATGCCGCCGGGAACGGGAGACGTTCCTCTGACCGTGCTGCAGTCCCTGCCCGTCGATGGCATCATCGTCGTGACCTCGCCGCAGGAGCTCGTCTCCATGATCGTCGAAAAGGCGGTCAAGATGGCCGGACTGATGAACGCCCCCATCCTCGGTATCATCGAGAACATGGCATACTTCAAGTGCCCCAACTGCTCGGCAGAGCACAAGATCTTCGGCGACAGCCACATCGAGGAGATCGCCCGCGACTACTACCTGCCGCTTCTCGCACGCCTGCCGATCGAGCCGAAGCTCGCCGCGCTCTGCGACGCCGGCAAGATTGAGTCGTACGAAGGCGACTGGGTCGACGCGGCGGCACTGCTCTTGGAAGAACTGCCCGAGCATGACGCAGCCGAGGTCGATGACTTCAAAGAATCGTAAACTCTCTTCTTACAATGAGCCCTTCCATAAACGGCTATCACAAACAAATAGATGAGAACGCCGCCCGACCGCAACACTCTTCACCTAGCGAAGGCTGTTGCAGTCGGGCGGCTCATTTTTTTACTATTTCCTTGTACAAACCTGCACATTAATTCCTTCACTCTTGTACCGCTCCAGCAGCTCTGAGGCAATTTTATCGTCCGTCAAAAGCACGTCAATTTTTTCAGTCGCCAAGAAACTCGAAGATGAAACGCGCGCAAATTTCGAAGAGTCAATCATGGCTATAATATGATTGCAATTCTCCAGCATACGGCGCTTGAGTTCAACTTCATAGATATTGAAGTCCGTCAAGCCTTCCTTTTCCGAAAAGCCATTGGCTGAAACAAAGGCAATGTCGACATGGAAATGACGCAAAATATCCGCACCGATTGTCCCTTCAATAAAGCCGGAATTTTTGCGCACAATGCCGCCGATGATAATCGTATCGATATTCGGTGTATCTTTCAAAGCGAGCATCGTATAAACGCCGTTCGTCACAACGAGAAGTTTGCTAAAGCGCGTCAGCTTCTTTGCCAGAGTCAATGCAGTGGAACTCGCATCAAGCAGGATGCACTGATTATCCTTAATGTATTCCAACGCAGCTTCCGCAATCGCACCTTTCTCTTCTGCATGCTGCATTTCACGCATTTGGAAACTAAACGCCTCCGGACGCAGCAGAGCAGTTGCTTCGACAGTTTGCAGCTGCGGCTGCAATTTTTTTGGTAAGGAGGACGCCCCTCCATGGATCTTCTGTAACACCCCTTGCTTCGCCATCAGATTGAGATCGTTGCGGATGGTGGCTGGTGAAGCATCAAGAGCCGCACATAACTCCATCGTCTTTACCGTACCATTCTCGTGGAGAATTTGTTGTATCTTCTCTCTTCGTTCAATCGCAAACATAAGTCACCCTTCCGCGGGAAACTATCAACTTTTCCCCGCACTCCAGTCAATTTGTCAACATGCTTCCTAGCGTACTGTTTATATTGTATATCGGAAGAACCAGAAAAACAACAGGAAACAATAAAGTAGTGTTCATACTGCTCGCGCCTCGCATATCTTCATACGACTTGTCTTCTCTTCATCTTCATTCAATAAGGCGGCAGAATCAATACAAACGAGTAAAAGTCTGATAAAAATCAGAAAAATTTCCTCGAAGGATTTTTCCCGAAAACGTCGAAGGCCAAAAGACGAAGTTTCAACTCAACGTAAATCAATGGAGATGGTTTTTCATGAAAAACATGACCGTGGCAAACAAGATCCTGTTCTCTTTCAGCATCTTGCTCATTGCCTTCATCGCTTTCGGCGTCTTCGCCTACCATTCGGTCGGCGAACTCGACGATCTCAATACGGGGATCAACCAGCGCACGACCCTCGTCGCCACTTCGAACAGGGTCGCGCAGGCCATGCAGAAGACGCGCCTCTACGTCTTCTATCAGGTGGTATCGGTCGACCCAGCGAAGAAGCACGATTTCGCCCAAAAGGTTCAGGATTCGCGTCAAGAGGTGGAAGATGCGTTCAATGCTCTGCGCGAGGCAAAGAAAAACACGGATTTCGGCTCGCCCGACATCACGAAGCAGGCGCTCTCCGAACTCGATGCAGAGCAGGAGCTTTGGGAGAACTACAAGCGCCTGAGTCAAGCGGGCGACGCCATGAAGGATTCGAACAACCGTGAAGAGGCTGAAGCCGCCATCCTCTCACCCGAGATCGTCGAGGCATTCGACACCGCTGTCGCCGGCATTAACCAGGACGCTCAGAACTGCATCAGGGACGCCGCGACGCAGAAGGAACTCAGCCAGGCGAAAGAAGCGCGGATCGCCGTCATCACCATCGTCGCCCTGCTCCTCGTCATCGCCCTAACGCTCGCCGTCCTCTACTGGCTGCGCCGCGAAATCAACAACGCCGTGCAAGGATTCCTGCAGGCCGTGCGCCGCGCCGCAGGCGGCGACCTCAGCGTTCATGCGCCCGTGGAGAATCAGGACGAATTCGGTGAGATGGCGACGGCGTTCAACGGCATGATTGACAACATGCGCTCGATGACAAAGAAGATTCAGGACACCGCCGCTTTCGTCTCCGACACATCCGAGCAGCTCACGGCGAACGCCAACCAGTCTGCTGAGGCTACGCAGAGCGTCGCTCAGTCCATCACGGAGGTCGCCGAGTCCGCTGCCGTTCAGATGG
>ERZ772948.226-NODE-226-length-35468-cov-8.695846_pt1 | contig 35468 bp, 17 predicted proteins | sample MGYA00511945_ERZ772948 | MGnify/ENA primary metagenome ERZ772948 (study PRJEB29015, sample SAMEA2737927) | human oral metagenome | biome: human oral; feature: human-associated habitat; material: dental | place: China | collected 2141 ... | reverse complement strand
TACAAGACTTTTTTTCCAGCCCGAAAGTATCCCTTTGAAGGCCTGGAATTTGATGGGCCAAATGACGCAGACACTTACTTAACCAATCGTTATGGAGACTATATGACACCTCCAGAGAAAAAAGAGCAGACAGAGCGTCATGTCAGACTAAAAGATAATTGGGTAGATTTGATAGAGAGAAGATAATGGTTTATTTACTAATTTTAGGAAGTCTCCTCTTATTGTTTTTTGCAACAAGGACAGTAAAGAGAGATTATGCTAATCCCGGATTTATATATTTAGCAGTGTGGTTGATAGCTAGCGTTTCAACTGCTCTTTATTCTTCAAAATGGGGAGAAGAGATTTCACTGGTGACAGTCATTATCATTCTCCTTGGGAATGCCATTTTTTTAATGGGAGTTTTGTCATCTTCAACCTTATTTCCGGCTAGACAGACTCCAATAAAGCTAGCACGTGTTCGGGTAAATAACATTTGTATTATTTTAGTGCTTTTATTCCTGGCTTTTTCGGTTAAGACCGTTTATTCCGAGTTGGTATATCTGGCTACTCAGAGTGGGCAACCTATAAGTGGTATTTTTAAAACGATTGAGCTAGCTCGACACATGACAACCAACTATGATTTCGCCATCAGTCGTTTAAGCTTAAATTTATTGCGCATCAATTTCGCGGTGGGTATCGTTTTCTTCTATTTCTTTTGTGAATCAATTTTTTCTGGTGAGAGAGGTATTTTTTACAAAGGAAAGTTACTACTGATTAGTCTAATTTCTTTAGGAATTTCTCTTTTATCTACAGGGAGAACTGAGATGCTGGGACTTGTTTCCGGATATGCTGTTCTCTATGTTTTGTTTTATTCAAAATATTATGCGTGGGCAAACAGTCATTACAGCAGGAAGTTGTTCAGAACGCTTTTGACCATAGGGTTTCTATTTATTGTGCTCTTTATAGTGGTTGGGACATTTGTATTGAATCGAGTAGATAGTCAATCAGAACTAGGCTTTTTGGATAACCTTATTAAATACATGGGATCGCCCATTCAAGCCTTTGATTATTTCCTAAAGAACCCTTCTCTTTATGCTAACAATCAAGTTTTTGGAGAAAATACTTTGATTGCTATTTACGGAAGCCTGAAATCTTTAGGATTATCCAATTATGACTTAACCCCCTTTTTGCCAGTTATAAATTTTAATGGTGATAAAACTAATGTTTATACCATCTACTACTACTTTATAAAAGATTTTGGTTACTTGTCTATTTTGATTATGCAAATTTTATATGGTTTCTTCTTTGGAAGTTTCTATTACTCCATAAAGAGACGTGGCTTTAGTCCTCTAAAGGTAATTATATACTCCTTGTTTGCTTATCCTTTGGTCATTTCATTTTTTCAGGAGACTCTCTTGTCACTCTTGACAACCCACATTAATCGGATAATTTATGCTGTGGCCATCTATTTTGGGGTTCAATTCTTAAGTAGAGTTAGATTTAAACTAAGAGAAAGGAAGATATAGCTATGACAGTATCAGCGTTGATATTTGCGGGTGGAACTGGCAAACGAATGAACACCAAAACCTTGCCTAAACAGTTTTTAGAGCTACATGGAAAGCCAATAATTATCCATACAATTGAGCATTTTGAGTCTCATCCCGAAATAAAGGATATTGTAGTTGTTTGTGTAGATGATTGGCTGGACTACTGCAAAGATCTATTAGCTAAATTTAATATCAAAAAAGTAAGTCAGGTTGTTCCCGGAGGGGAAACTGGTCAAATGTCTATTTTCAATGGATTAGAAGCTCTGCAAGAAAAATACCAAGGAAATGATGATTATGTTTTGATTCATGATGGAGTTCGTCCCTTGATTGATGAGGAGATAATTTCTAAGAATATAGAATCAGTTAAAAAGTATGGAACAGCTATTACTGTTAAACCAGTCATTGAAACTGTAGTTCAAGTGGATGAAGAAGATATCATTAACAATGTGATGGAGCGTTCTACTTGTCAAACTGCTGTAGCTCCCCAGTCTTTTGTTCTTTCTGAGATTTATTCTTTGCATATGAGGGCACAAGCTGAGAAACTTTTTGATATGACAGATTCAGCTACGCTGGCTCGTTATTATGGCTTGAGCCTTCATACAGTTATGGGGGGCAGTGAAAATATCAAAATTACGACTCCATCTGATTTCTATATTTTTAGAGCGATTTACGAAGCGCGTGAAAATGCACAAATTTTTGGTTGATATGGGAAATAATACGATTTTACAAAAGGATATGGTAGATCTAGCTACTGTCAGTCCTATTCTTAGAGAACTGAGAAATGTTACAGTCTTGGTAACCGGAGCAACCGGACTTATAGGAAGACACTGTATTTCCGCCTTGATGGCTTTAAACGATTTGTACGATGCCAATGTCAAAGTAGTGGCCTTAGCACGAAATCAGAAAAAAACGGAAGAGCTATTTCCGGATTTGTTACATAGTGAGAATCTGAAGCTAGTGTATGCTGACTTGCTGTCAGATTGGAAAATAGAGGAAGAGTTGGATTATATTATCCATGGAGCTAGTGCGACGGACTCCTCTTTTTTCGTTGAGCATCCTGTGGAGACAATTGATCTAGCAGTAAATGGAACGAAAAAACTGCTGGAGCTGGCTAAAAATAAGCAGGTTCACAGTATGGTCTATCTCTCTTCTCTAGAAGTCTATGGAACGACAAATCCTGAAGCTTCTAGTATTAGCGAGAAAGATTACGGCTATTTGGATCCAACCAGTGTCCGTAGCAGCTATTCGGAAAGTAAGCGCATGGCAGAGTCCTTGTGTGTAGGCTATTGTCATCAGTATCAGGTGCCAGTGAAAATGGCTCGTTTGTCACAAACTTTTGGCCCAGGTGTGAGCTATGAAGACAACAGAGTTTTTGCGCAGTTTGCGCGTGCAGTTCTTGAAAAGAGAGATATTATCCTCCGGACTAAAGGGGAAACTGTTCGGAACTACTGCTATACCAAAGATGCTATTGAAGCCATTTTTTACATTCTGTTGAAAGGCCAAGCAGGTCAAGCTTATAATGTTGCCAATAAAGAGTCAGCTATTTCCATTCGTAAGATGGCGGAGATGGTTATTGAACTAAGTGGTAGCAATGAAACGAAGTTGGTCTTTGATTTGGCAGAGGATGTGGAAAAGCTAGGCTATAATCCGACAGTTAAGATTCGTCTCAATACGGACAAGCTTGAGAGTTTGGGCTGGCAAGCTCATACTGATTTAGAAACCATGTTTTTACGTTTGATTGAGAGCATGGCAGCAGATAGGAAGAAATAGGAGGGCAAATTTGTCTGGTGGATTTAAAAAAATAATAGCTAATTTTTCCTATGTCGTCTTGTCCAATTTGCTGACAGTAATAGTTTCTTCTCTGGTTGTCTTGATTTTGCCTAAGATTATGGGGGTAGAAGAATATGGCTACTGGCAACTCTATATTTTCTATTTATCCTACGCCGGTTTTGTTCATATGGGTTGGGTAGACGGAATCTATCTTCGCTACGGTGGTTTGGAGTATGATGATCTGGATAAAGAAAAGTTTTTCTCTCAGTTTCTCATGCTTTTGATCTATCTGACAGGGATTGGAATCTTATTTTTATTAGGGATTTCTGCCTTTATTAGAGATGATAGCAGTCGATTTGTTTTTACACTTTTGGTTTATACCATGCTGGTCACCAATCTGCGCTTTCTCTTTGTTTACGTTTTGCAGATGACTAATCGACTAAAGGAAAGTTCCTATGTTGTCAGTGGAGACCGCCTCCTCTATTTACTGCTTTTACTAGTCTTTATTTTCGTGGGTTTTCGAGATTTCAAGATTATGGTCTATGCCGATTTGATTGGTAGAGTTGTTTCTCTTTTTTATGCCATGTATCTATGCCGAGATATGGCCTTGCGACCTCTCAATCAATTTAAGCTTGATATACGGGAAACGGTTCGCAATATTGCTGTCGGGATTAATCTGATGCTATCAAATGTAGCCAGTATGCTCATTATCGGGACGGTTCGAATGGGGATTCAAAAGGTATGGAACATTGCTACATTTGGGAAAGTATCCTTGACCCTGAGCATTTCCAATCTGCTGATGACCTTTATCAATGCTATCGGTTTGGTCATTTTTCCAATTTTGAAACGGACGGATGAAAGCAAGTTGCCTAAGATTTACAATCAGTTGCGGAATGTCCTTATGGTTGTTATGTTTGGGGTGCTTTTGCTGTATTATCCCCTGAAAATTGCTTTGGACAGCTGGCTGCCGGCTTACAGAGAGTCCTTGATATTTATGGCTCTAGTCTTTCCTATGTCTGTCTACGAGGGCAAGATGGCACTGCTCATCAATACCTACTTAAAAGCCTTGCGAATGGAGAGGCAGATTTTTAAAGTAAATGTTATTGCTATGCTCTTAAGTTTTGCTACTACCTTGATTTTTGCAGTTTTTCTGCGCAACCTGAATGCGACAGTGCTGTCTATCGTGCTGTTGCTGGCGACTAGGAGTATACTTGCAGAGCTAATCTTAGCCAAGAGGATGCAGATTGAGGTCGTCAAAGATATCTGGGTTGAGTTGCTAATGACACTAGTATTTATTGCCTCGAATTGGTTTTTATCAGTTTATCTTGCCGCAGCCGCTTACGGCTTTGTCTATCTGACTTACAGCATTTTCAAGTTTCAAAGTTTGAAGGGCTTGCTCCAGCAATTGCGAGCTCGTTGATGCTTGAGAAATTATAAATAATTTAACAATTTAAATGCTAAGCCCTGTCTGGGCTTTTTGTATGCACTCAAAAGTTTGGATCGTTGTCATCTGTAGTGGGTGAACGACTTGAATCGAAATCCTGCGCAATAAAGCTCAGTTTCTCATTCTTAAAGTTATATTCCTCCTAGATCATAGGCGCAGGAAGATAGGTCAGATCTATCTTAGTCTTCAATTCATGCAACTTCCATATGATGGTTAAAGTGTATACAGTAAGTTTTTAACGATGGCAGTTATAGGGACTTTCTCGATTAGTTTTTGAGTGATTTGTTGGTTGACGATAGTTGCGAATTGGTGATTTTTCTTGACCAAGGAAGTCTCAGCGACAGCCATTTTGCTACAGGTTATACAATAAAGCCATCATTTCTAAAGTGATTTTACACACTACAGAAACGATAGAACCATTATTAGTAATTTCCCTTTTCAGCTCAAGTTTCTTGTGCTACAATGGAGGTATACTGAAATTCGTGTTAAAGAGGGAGTTACATGAAAAAGAAGGATTTTATTTATTATGCTAGTGCAGCATTGCTACTAGCTGTTTCAGTTCGGCCTGCCTATGCAGATGAACAAGAGTCCGCTGTACAGCCTATCCAGGTAAAAGCTGAACAGGCTCAAGATACAGTGGCAAAGACAGCTTCAGACGCTTCAGAAAAGGTCGAGTCAAAGGGAGAGGCCAGAACAGATCGTCAGGAAGAGCAAGAAAACTCACAAGCTGAACAAAATACTGAAAGTAGTCAGTCAGTACCAGCTTCTCTTCCAAAACAGTCGCAAACTAAGGTTGAGAACCAGTCGGCTAGTATTGAGGAAACTGCCCAAAGAGAAGAAGCTAGCAAGGTTGATGAGGTCGCATCGAAAAAGGGAGCTGTTGGGAACACAACCTTCTATAGCGCTGGACATGCTGGGCCGGCTAGTCGTTCAAGTGATGTGGCTGTTCAACCTAAAACATTTGTCGATGTCAGCAGTCATAACGGAAGCATAAGCGTCAATGACTATCGCACTCTTGCCAACAAGGGAGTTGGTGGGGTTGTCGTGAAACTGACAGAAGGCACCACCTATAGGAACCCTTACGCAGGAGAACAAGCTCGCAATGCCCAGTCGGCTGGTTTGCAAGTGTCTGCCTATGCTTTTTCACATTATACTAGTGAAGAGCAGGCAAGAGCAGAAGCTCGCCACTTTATCTCAGAAGCTAGAAATCTTAATCTTCCAAAGAATACGGTCATGGTTAATGACATGGAAGATGCCAAAATGAAGGATAACATCAACCGTAATACCCTTGCATGGGCTGATGAAATGCGTAAGAACGGCTATACAAATCTTATGTATTATACCAGTGCTAGCTGGATTGATGAAAATAATCTAAGAGGGAAAGGACCTGTCAAGACAGCCCAGTTTGGTTTGGAAAATTTCTGGGTCGCTCAATACCCAACAGCTAAACTTTCAGCTAACGATGCGAAGACTCTCCGCTATAATGGGCGGGCAGGGGCTTGGCAGTTTACCTCCCAGGCTGAATTGTTGCCAGGTAAGCATGTTTTTGACCATAGTGTAGACTACACTGGCCGTTTCACTTCTCAAGCTAAACCAGTGCCAGAAGTAGCCAAAGGACCTCTGAGCGGGAAGATTAGCATTGAAAATAACGATTCTCTTGCAGGTCGTTTTGATGTTGTCATTTCAAATGTCTTGGCTCCTCAAGGTGTAGCCAGTGTTTCTGTACCAGTTTGGTCGGATGATAAAGGCCAGGATGATTTGATTTGGCATCATGCCACGCGTCAGCAAGATGGTCGCTATCGCGTAACGGTGAAAGCTAGTGACCATAATAATTCTACAGGTAAGTATCACGTTCATCTCTACTATACTCAACTAAATGGTGAGCAGATAGGAGTAACTGCAACAACTACTGAAGTTTCTATTGGAAAGACAGTAAATAAGGGGAAACCTAGTGGAAGAGTCACGATTGAAAATAATAACTCTACCACAGGCACTTTTGATGCGGTTATTCGCGATGTCGTTTCTCCAAATGGACTTAAGGAAGTACTAGTTCCAACCTGGTCAGAAGTCAATGGTCAGGATGATCTGGTTTGGCACAAGGCAGTGAAGCAGGCAGACGGTAGCTACCGAGCCACCATCAAGTCGAGCGAGCACAAGAATAGTCAAGGCAAGTACCAAGTGCATGTCCATTATATTGATGGCTCGGGCCAGCGTAGATATGTGACTGAGACGGTGACGGAGGTTCATCAGTCTCGTCCAAGCGGTGTGCTCAGTATTGAAAATCAAAACCAAATTTCTGGTACCTTTGATGCGGTCGTTCGTAATGTAATCGCTCCAAATGGCCTCAAGGAAGTACTAGTTCCAACCTGGTCAGAAGTCAACGGTCAGGATGATCTGGTTTGGCACAAGGCAGTGAAGCAGGCAGACGGTAGCTACCGAGCCACCATCAAGTCGAGCGAGCACAAGAATAGTCAAGGCAAGTACCAAGTGCATGTCCATTATATTGATGGCTCGGGCCAGCGTAGATATGTGACTGAGACGGTGACGGAGGTTCATCAGTCTCGTCCAAGCGGTGTGCTCAGTATTGAAAATCAAAACCAAATTTCTGGTACCTTTGATGCGGTCGTTCGTAATGTAATCGCTCCAAATGGCCTCAAGGAAGTATTGATTCCAACCTGGTCAGAAGTCAACGGTCAGGATGATCTGATCTGGCACAAGGCAGTGAAGCAGGCAGACGGTAGCTACCGAGCTACTATCAAGTCGAGCGATCATAAGAATAGTCAAGGCAAGTACCAAGTTCATGTCCATTATGTTGATGGCTCCGGCCAACGTAGGTATGTGACTGAGACGTCTACCCAATTAAAGCTGTCTCAACCAACAGGTAAGGTCAACATTCAAAACAATAACAAAGAGACTGGCACTTTTGATGTTGTTGTGACCGACGTTTTCAGTCCTAAAGGAGTTCAAGCGGTTCAGGTTCCTGTTTGGTCTGATCAAGGCGGACAAGATGACTTGATCTGGTACAGTGCGACTCGTCAATCAGATGGTAGCTATAAGGCTAGCATCAAGGCAGAAAATCACAAGAATTCTACTGGTACTTATCACGTTCACCTTTACTACATCCAGAATGATGGTAGTCGTATAGGAGTCCATTCGACTACAACGCAAGTAGAGTACCGCAATCTAACGCATAAGACGAAAGCTTATATTAAAGATGTGAATTCTCAGACGGGCACATTTACCGTTGCGGTTGATCAATCTGCCCAAGGGAAACGAATTAAAAATATTCGCGCAGCCGTGTGGTCTCAAGCGCACCAAGAAAATTTATCTTGGTATACCCAAACTCCTGCTGGTGGTCATACCGAGATTGGGATTGCGGCTGTAAACCACGGCAATAAACAAGGTGATTACACCACTCACGTTTATGTTGATTATACGGATGGCAGTGTGGAAGGATTTAACCTAGGGCAAACCAGATTGATTCCACAACAAGTGACAGATCAAAAAAATAGAGTTATTCGTGCAGCTGCAAATCTGGTAGGTACGTCAACGGGTAGTGCAGCTCATCAGCGCATGGTAGCGGATTATAACAGTGTGAAACCTTTACCAGTCGGCTACGCTGTAAAGAATACAGATGATTGGTGCGATGTATTTGTTACAGTTGTTTTCCAACGAGAAGGTCTTAGTCATTTAGTAGGACGAGAGTGTGGAGTTGAACGCCATATTCAGATCTTTAAAAAATTAGGGATTTGGAATGAAGATGGGACTACGACTCCTCAATCAGGTGATATTATTACTTTCAACTGGGATAAAGATACCCAGCAAAATGATGGCTGGGCGGATCATATAGGTATTGTTGAGAGAGTAGAGAATGGATGGATTCATACAATCGAAGGAAATTCAAGCAACGGAGTTGTGAGAAGAAATACCTATCGGGTTGGTCATGGTAATATTCGAGGATTTGCAAGACCACATTATCAATAAACAAAAGGTTGAAGAAAGGTGCCCTAGGGCATACTTTCCTCGGCCTTTTTACTTATAGGTCTGAAAATCTCTAGAAGTGCTATTTTGGAGTTTGATAGGGCAGGTTTTTCATTGATTTCATTACTTGTAGGTGCTATAGAAAATGATGGTTTATAGGATAAGAAGAAAGGTGGTTGTCATCAAATGATATGATTCTTAATGCTTGTGTCATCTGGTCTTGATAGATTGTAACATTGAACATGCTATAATGTCTGCATGAAGACAGAAAATACAACTTTGCATGCTGTTAAGGCCCTAGCCTGTTTTAGTATCGTTTCTTTGCACTTTTTGTTACCAGGGGAATTTGGTGTTTTTTATCAGATTGTGGCCCGTTTTGCAGTACCCTTTTTCATGATGCTGTCGGGTTATTTTTCCTTTAACATTTCTAGAGAAAAGGTAAAGTATCGTCTCAAGCAAATGTTGCTTTTGACAATCGCTAGTCTGATATTTTACTCGATTGTGCATTTTATTGACTTAGTACTGTCGGGAGAGCTAGCGGAAAAGATGGCAACTATAGACCTGTCTGATTTTGCCAATTTCTTCTTTTTTAACAGTCCTAGGGATTTGATTGGTCCAGCTGCTACTCCGACTTGGTATTTGTTGGCTATTTCTTATATTTATGGGCTTTATCTCCTTTTTTATAAGTATTTCCACCGCCTGACCACCTTTGGCGTGTCTCTGATTTTGTTGGCTCTGGCTTTTTGTATCGAGTTCAATACCAACAGTACCCTTTACTATCGAAATTTCCTGTTTATGGGTCTTCCCTTTTTCATTATGGGGATGCAGTTTGCCAAGCATCGAGAACGGATTTTAGCCTACGACTTATCGTCTGTCAGGAAATGGGCTATTAGCTTGGGAATAATAGGTTTGATTCTGCTTGAATACTGTTTTATGGGGACGGAGCACGACCTCTACCCCAGCACTCTTTTATCATCTAGTGCGATTTTCCTCTATGCGATCAGAAACGGGACCAATATTGATGTTCCGATTTTGAACAATATCGCCAAGCGATATGCCACTATGATTTATATTATTCATCCGTTCATCATCTTCATCTTTAGGCAATTAATGCCCCGGAATGGCATATACAGTTTTGGATTTTTTATCATTCTCTTGCTGTCATATCTTCTGAGTATGGCCTTTCAGAAAATCATCAGACCCAGAATTATCAGCCTGCTGCCAGCTTAGTAAGGCAAGATAGGAGATCGAATCGCTTTCTGACACCAAAGAAAAAGCAACAGATTTTTCTGTTGCTTTTTTCTTGCATCTATTAAGGCGAAAGGAGCGGAGGTCTCTGCGTACTTGGTTATGATGCCTGGAGGCTTAGTTCGATTAGATTTGCGTTTACTAGTAACGTTTTCTTATGATTTCAGCTTTTTTAGCCCTTCTTCAAAACTTTTAGATGGAGCTTCAAGGCTGATTTTTTCTAAAGTAAAGGGATGGACAAAGCTCAGTCGGTGGGCGTGAAGCATGAGACGACCTTGGGGCTGTGGATGATACAGAGGATCGCCGACCAAGGGAAAGCCGTGGTGGGATAGGTGGACACGGATCTGATGGGTACGACCAGTTTTGAGTTGGCATTTGACAAGAGTTTTTTGACCAAAGCTTTTTAAGCGAGTCACTTGCGTTTCGGCGTATTGGCCCTGTTTGTTGTCAACCAGCCGTTTTCTCCGATCATGGCGGTCGCGGCCGATTTTGTCCTTATATATTCTGTTTTTTTCGATAAATTTACCATCTACTAAAGCCCAGTATTCTCGCTGGATATCCTTGTTTTCCAGTAGGCGGTTGAGTATAGGTAAGACAAAGGGATTTTTAGCAAAGAGAACAGCGCCACTGGTCTCCTTATCAAGCCTGTGAACTACATAGCAGGTCTCTCCAACATAGGCAGATACATGATTGAGCAGAGCTAGTTCGGTCGGCTCATTGGCGTGAGTTTTCATGCCTTCAGGTTTGTTGACGATGATGAGATATTGGTCTTGGTAGAGTTCCTGGACAAGTTCTGGTTGCCCCATAAGGATATCTTTTGCTGGGTAATCTTCTTCATCAAAGGTCAGCGACAAGAGATCGCCTGCCTGAATCTTGCTTTGCCAATTGATAGTTTGATTATTGACCAAGACATGCTTTTTTGTCCGAAGGAAATGGCGGATTTTTCTGGGAATGAGGAAATAGTCTTCCAGTAGTTCTTTTATGCTCATAGTGGGCATTTTTTCAGGGATTTGAAAGTTAAATTGCATGCCTTTATTTTAACAAAAAGAGCAGAACTTTGAAAGCTAGCATCAAAAAAAGGTAGAAGCTCTGCTATTTCTTAAAAAATTCTAAAAGGAAGGCCCTATGGAACAGCACTTTCTTGTATACTCTCTGGGAAGGTGATAAAATAAGGGTTATGAAAAAGCTAAATGATATTTTTGAAACCTTAATTCAACATTTTAAGAAAGAAGATTCACCAGCTGAGTCTGCAGAGGAGACAGATACAAGTGCGGAACCACGTCTGTCTCGATCAGGCCGCTCAGCTAAGCGAACGTCTTCAAAAGGCCAAGGACCCTTCCGACGTTTTTGGCGTAGGTACCATCTGACCAAGATTATCTTGATTTTAGGTCTGGGATTTGGGCTGGTGACGGGAGGTTATCTCTTTTATGTGGCCAAGACCACTAATGTCAACGACTTGCAAAATGCCTTGAAGGCAACTACGATGATCTATGATAAAGATGGTCAAGAAGCGGGTAGTTTGACAGGTCAAAAAGGGACCTATGTCGAATTGGATCAGATCAGCAAGGACTTGCAGAATGCTGTTATTGCAACTGAAGACCGCTCCTTCTACAAAAATAGCGGGATTAATTATGGTCGCTTCTTCCTAGCAATTTTGACAGCGGGCCGGTCGGGCGGTGGCTCGACCATCACTCAGCAGTTGGCCAAAAATGCTTATCTTTCTCAGGACCAGACCATCGAGCGGAAGGCCAAGGAGTTTTTCCTAGCTCTAGAATTAACCAAAAAATACAGTAAAGATCAGATTCTGACCATGTATCTGAACAATTCTTACTTTGGTAATGGTGTCTGGGGAGTAGAGGATGCCAGCAAGAAATACTTTGGAGTATCAGCTAGCCAACTGTCTCTCGATCAAGCAGCTACACTGGCCGGTATGCTCAAGGGGCCAGAGATATACAATCCCTTGTACTCAGTTGAAAATGCGACCAATCGCCGGGATACAGTTCTGAATAATATGGTTGCAGCCGGCTATATTGACAAAGCAACAGCTGATCAAGCAGCAGCGAACGGTCTTGGTAGCCAGTTGGTGGATGCCTATGCTGGGAAATCTGAAGATTACCGCTATCCATCCTATTTTGATGCTGTCATTAACGAAGCCATTCACGACTATGGTCTAAAAGAAGAGGATATCATCAAGAATGGCTATCGCATCTATACTGAGCTGGATCAAAACTACCAGGCCAGCATGCAGGTTATTTATAGTAACGAGAGTCTCTTCCCTGTTTCAGAAGTAGATGGAACACGAGCAGAATCGGGAAGTGTGGCCTTAGATCCCAAGACTGGAGGGGTAAGAGCCCTGGTCGGTCGGGTTAACAGTCAGACGGCCGGTTTCCGTTCCTTTAACTATGCGACCCAGTCAGCTCGTAGTCCAGGTTCGACCATTAAACCACTGGTTGTATATAGCCCAGCAATCGCAGCTGGTTGGTCAACTGATAAAGAGTTAGACAATACTACGACGACCTATGGATCTTATACGGTCAATAACTATGGTGGCATTCAAACTAGCCCGACAGTGCCTATGTATCAGGCCTTGGCGGATTCTCTGAATATCCCAGCGGTAGCAACAGTTAAAGAGTTGGGTATAGAGAAAGCTTTTGAATATGGTCAAAAGTTTGGTTTGAATATGAAAAAGGTTGAGCAAAATCTCAGTGTAGCATTGGGAGCAGGTGTGAATACCAATCCTCTCCAAATGGCTCAGGCCTACTCTGCTTTTGCGAATGATGGTGTCATGCATGATGCCCACTTGATCACTAAGATTGAAAACGCTAGTGGCCAAATCGTTAAGACCCACAAGTCTAGCTCCACTCGAGTCCTCAATCAGTCAACTGCGAAAAAGATGACCAGTATGATGTTAGGGACCTTCTCAAACGGAACAGGAATCTACGCAGCGCCATATAATTATACGATGGCAGGTAAGACAGGGACGACTGAGACAGACTTCAACCCTGACTTATCTGGAGACCAGTGGGTCATTGGCTACACACCTGATGTTGTTATCAGTCAGTGGCTAGGATTTCCAAAGACAGATGAAAACCACTACCTGACAGGAACCAGTGCTAACGAGGCTTCTGTGATTTTCCGAAATGTAGCCAATAGCGTCCTGCCATACACGGAAGGAACCAAATTCTCTGAAAAGAATACCTATGCTCAAAATGGTATTGCTCCGGTAGACACCTATGGCACTGGAAATACCGAGAATCAAGGCGGCAATGATTTCTTACAAGGTGTACAGGACAAGGCAAAAGAGATTGTCGATCAGGCTAAAAATGCTATCGAAGAGGCAGATATTCCAGGTAAAGCTAAAAATGCTTGGGATACAGTCAAGAGCTGGTTTGGTTGGTAAGTTTCTTATCTCAATAGATGGATTAGTTATAAAAGTCTATCTTTTGAGGCTCCAGCCTGGGTTCATCAATCAAGAAGTGTATGCCACAGCAAATCAATCAGATGAAAAGACCTTTAGGATTTTCCTAAAGGTCTTTTTCAGGTACACTGAAGGTGTCACCGTGTTCAAAATCGCCGTATTGGTAACCACGTTTGAACCAACGCATACGTTGCTCCGCACTTCCGTGTGTAAAGCTATCAGGTACAGAATAGCCGTAGGCCTGTTCTTGCAAAGTGTCGTCTCCGACTGCATGGGCTGCATTAAGTGCTTCCTCAATATCTCCAACATCTAGTAAGTTTTCTTGTTCAATATAACGAGCCCAGACCCCAGCGTAGTAGTCCGCCTGAAGTTCCAAACGAACATTTAGAGCATTCTTCTCCTTTTCTGATTTCCCTCTCACCATTTGCTGGTAGGATTGAAGTGTTCCTAGTTGGTTTTGGATATGGTGTCCAACTTCGTGCGCGATAACGTAAGCCATGGCAAAGTCACCACTTGCCCGATACTTAGTAGTCAGCTCTTGGTAGAAGCGAATATCCAGGTAAATTTTTTGGTCGTTAGGACAGTAAAAAGGTCCAGCAGAGGCCTGGCCGACCCCACAACCAGTCCTGGTTTGACCAGTATAGAAGACCAGTTTTGGCTTATAATAGGTTCTTCCTTCTTTTTCAAAGGTTTGAGTCCAAAAAACTTCTGTAGTCCCTAAGACCTTGCTGACAAATTGGGCGTCTTTGTCATTGACCTGAGTATGACTTTGCTGAGAAACTTGGGTGGACTCATAGTGGTGGGAAGTCCCTGTGTCAAAAATGCCAGACAAACCAGCACCACCCCCTAAGAAAAGTAAGAGTAGTATTAGGACAAGCTTGCTTTTAAAACTGCCAGGTGCTAACAGGATTCGCAATATTCCGTTTCCCAGTCGAGCATTGCCTGATCCGTAACTAGCCGATCCCCCTTCGTTGCGACGGTCTTCAATATTATTACTTTCTTTTAAATGATCAGTTTTCACGTTTTCCTCTCCTTTATGACATCTATTTTACCAAATCACTAGCGAAAATAATAGCTGTTCGTCAGATGAAGTAAAAAAGCTTCAAAGGATTGACGCCCAGACCTTGTCAAAAGAAGAAAATCCTGCTATAATTGGAAAGATGGAGGCGTTATGGCATTAAAAAAAGCAAGTCTGGCGTGTACGGTTTGTGGATCGAGAAATTACTCAATAAAACTGAGTAGTACGCCAAAACCAAAACGTCTAGAAGTAAATAAGTTTTGTAAACATTGTAATAAATACACTATTCATAAAGAAACAAGATAGGAGAGAGTTGTGAAATTTCTTAAGGACACTTTTGCAGTTTTAAAAGATACAACATGGCCAACAGGGAAGCAAAGCTGGATTGATTTTATTTCGATTATGGAATATACAGCCTTCTTTGTTGTGGTTATCTATTTATTTGACTTATTGGTATCTCACGGACTGCTTCGTTTGTTGAATCTCTTTTAAGTCGATTAGAGACTGGGAAATTCCCCCCAGTCTTTTTTGATAAAATTGTCAGTAAACTTCTTGGCATTCCCTGTTTTTATGATATAATAAAGCTAGAGAAAACGGAAAAAGCCATTAGGCTTTTTTATAGTGTTTTAGTTTATGATTTTTTAAACTAAAAATTGCTAAAAAAGAAAGGAAATAAAATGGATAGTTTTGATAAAGGCTGGTTTGTACTGCAGACCTACTCTGGATATGAAAACAAGGTAAAAGAAAATCTCTTGCAACGCGCTCAGACATATAATATGTTAGAAAACATCTTGCGCGTGGAAATCCCTACTCAGACTGTGCAAGTAGAGAAAAATGGCAAGACCAAGGAAATCGAAGAGAATCGCTTCCCAGGTTATGTTTTGGTAGAAATGGTCATGACCGATGAGGCTTGGTTTGTTGTCCGTAATACTCCTAACGTAACAGGTTTTGTCGGCTCTCACGGAAACCGCTCGAAACCGACTCCGCTCTTGGAAGAAGAAATCCGTAACATTCTGATCTCTATGGGTCAAACCGTGCAAGAATTTGACATTCATGTCAAGGTTGGCGATACTGTTCGGATTATTGACGGAGCCTTCACAGATTATACAGGTAAAATTACTGAGATTGACAATAATAAAGTTAAGATGGTCATCTCTATGTTTGGAAATGACACCATTGCAGAAGTAAACCTGAACCAAATCGCAGAATTATAATAGAAACAAAAAGCAGATCACCATCTGCTTTTTTATTTTTGTGTTCAAGTGGTTTTTTGTGAAAAGACTAAAAAATAGGCTTCAACTGGTCTGAATATAGGTCCAAAAAAAGGAAAGAAAAGAGGCTAAAAAATTCTGACAATTTTAAGTTTTTAGGCAATCGATTTCCTTTTAATAAATAGTGTAATCTTTCAAAGTATTTTGCATGATTTTCAGTTTAAAATCTTGATATGCTCAAAAAAAACTGGTATAATAACTATATAATTGGCGCATTGTATATGACGGCTTTTTTCATGATTTTTTTGAGTAAAAAAAGAAGGATATTTGTACAGTGTTTACTCTTATGTCAAAATTTGATAGAGACAGAATCTAACTAGGAGGGAATATGTTAAAGGAAAAGTGGTGGCTACCCTTTTTGACTGTTGGAGTCATTCTGGTAGCGGTCTTTGCTTTGTTTTACATTGCTGGACCTAACAGGCATAACAAAGGATCAACACAAAAGGATGGTAGTTCAGCTGTAGAACATGAGCTGACAGGACAGCAGTTGCCAGAGTTTGAAATGGTAGACCAAGCAGGGTATCAAAAGAAGAGTACAGAGTTTTATAATAAACCCATGCTGGTAGTAGAGTGGGCTAGCTGGTGTCCAGATTGTCAAAAACAGTTACCAGAGATTCAAAAAGTATATGAAAAGTATAAAGGTAACATTCATTTTGTTATGTTGGATATGCTTGATTCCAAAAGAGAAACGAAAGAAAGAGCGGATCAGTATATCAGTGAAAAAGATTATACTTTCCCATATTACTATGACACAGATGAGCGAGCGGCGGATATCCTCCATGTTCAATCAATCCCCACGATTTATCTAGTCGATAAGAATCAAAAGGTAAAGAAAGTAATTACAGACTTTCACGATGAAGCAGCGCTTGAAAAACAGCTAGAAGAGATTTAAATAAAAGAAAGAGAAGGGAGAGCTTGTATAAAAGTTTCTACTATTATATAGGCTTTAAAATAGCATGAAAGATTTTTTGAAAAAGGTTTTAATACTATTTACCGTCCTGTTGATGTCAATGCCATCCAGCGTCTTGAATCTAGGGAATTCAGTTGTTCGAGCTGATGATCCTCTGAATATTGAGACGAGACGGATCGATGAGCATACAACGATCACACAAAATGGGTGTTATCGTAAGATTGAAAAAACGGACGCAACGGACTGGACAGTTCCGCGGAAACCAATTGACTTGGTTATCCTGCAGGATGCCAGTGGATCATTCCGAAAAACTATTCCAAGTGTAAAAAATGCTCTTAAACGTTTGACAACATATGTTAGTCCAGAACAATACGATGAGACAAACCCTCATCTTGTTAAGACTGACGACCCTCGGACAACCGACCGCGTTTTCGTAGCTTCTTACCAAGGTTTGGATCAAGTGCGTTACTTTAATAGTGACAATTTCACAGGTCGTCCAGATGTATATACCGACCCAGATACAACTGGTAAACACTATACCTATGGAAATAGTGGTTTAACAAGCGATCAACAAACAGTTCATAACTTTATTGATAATATTGCTGTTGATGGTGGAACCCCAACTGTTCCTGCGATTGATGATACGATTGCGGCTTATAACAACGTCAAAGGGAACATGGAAAACGGTCGTAAGACAGTCTTCCTTTTGATTACTGATGGTATTGCCAATGGTTATCGTCCCCAAGGATCTAACACTGTTGTCATGGATAAGAGCTGGACACGAAATACAGCCCTCCAGCGCGCATGGGGACTTGAAAGCTACCCAGAAGCATCACAAGATATTTTAGGTCGTGCAAACGAATTGAAAGCTGCTGGTAATCAGCTGAAAGCTGCGGTAGGTTCAGAAGGCTCTGTCGTTATTGGTTTCTGGGAACGTGTTGAAGGATTTACTGAGAAGTATTACCAATATGGCGATGCCTATCTAAATGGATTTGGAAATGCACTTAATATTGGAGATAGCCGTTCAGTGCAAGCCATTTTCCATGAAGCATTGCAATCAATGGCTTCACCAGACAAGGTTGTAAACGGCAAGAATGTTTCCTTCTATGTTAATGAGCAAAATAACATCGATGTATTCTCGCAAAAGATTTTGGAATCAGTAGCGGCTGCTTTAGTTAAAGATGATATCACTGGTGAGTTTGATATCACCGAAGGCTACAAGGTAGATGCTATCCGAATCAATGGTAAGAAGATTGTTCCAAAAGTAACAGACTCTAGCAAGGAAATCCGTGGTACAATCACACAGACTGGTAACAAGGTTAAAATCTCTGTTCCAGATAGTGTCTTCAACCCAGGTAAAAACAGCTTTGACTACGACTTGAGTAAGGAAGCTCGCGCACCTGAGACAGATGAAGATAGTGAAGTAGATCCTCCTGAGAATTATGTTCCAGAGAAGGAAGAAATCACAGTTCCAGAATTGACTGGTAAATTTAAAGCAGGTGACTTCGAAACACGTCAAATCGGTGGTCGGAACCAAACAGTAGAAGTTCAAAAATTGGAATACTGTTATCCAAGCGCAACGAAGACAGTGAAAGATGCGGATGCTAGCAACGATATTGGTGTCATTCCGGATCCGTTAGAGTTGACTAAGAAACCATCTTATTCTGCACAACTAAGCAAGAAAGACGAAGAGTTCACTTACACTGTCGACTACAACTTCAATAACGTCCCTTACGAATTTCAAAAGAACGTTATGTTGACAGACCCAATTGACTACCGCTTGGAAGTGGTGAGTCATTCTGCTCAAGGTCCAGATGGACAAAGCTGGCCGACTCGTGTGGTGACACAACAAGATGCTGGAGGAAACTCACAAAGCGTCGTTGTAGCAGACGTTCCACCGCAAGGTAAGGATTATAATTACCTGATCATGAAGAAGGCGAAACTGAAAATGACAGTCCGCCTGAAAGAAGAGTACCGTAAGAATCAAGCCAGCAAGGCTTACTTGGCAATCTTACAAAACAACAATGGTTACGGTTTAGTTAACCAAGGTAACATCATGTGGAATGGCGAAGATGATTCACCAAACCAAGATGCCCACGCCAAGACAAAAGACAAGGCAAGTACGATTCGTCGTTCAAACCCAATTTATGTTAAACCACCACTTGATACAGAAGTAGACAAGAAGGTTAACGAAAAAGAACACGAAGGTCTACAAGCAGATGGCGAAGAGTTTGAATACAAGGTAACTGCTCCATGGCCAGGTATTGCTGACAAGTTTACCCTGACAGATACAGTTGTAGATGAACTTGAAATTGTACCAAACTCAGCTAAAGTAACAGTAGCAGGCAAATCCTACAATGCTTTGACCAAAGCGATTTCAATCAATGGTCAAACAATTGAGATTACACTAGATAAGACTCAATTAACTTCGTTGAACCGTTTGATCTCTCGTCGTGGTGGAAGCGAAGTACAGGAAATCGAACTGATCTTCAAGGCTAAGATTCGTCCGGGTGCCGACCTTTCTAAATATAAGAAGAACGGTGCGGTAAACATTCCGAATACAGCTGATGTTATTCTAAATGATAAGAAGAAAACTTCGAAAGAAGTAACGGTTACTCCACCGAAACCAAAAGAACCAACTGTTTCTAAGAAGATTAACAACACCTTGGATAGTCTGGTAACCTTCGATGGTCAACCGTACACTTACAACATCACAACAGCTGTGCCAAGTGATGTAGCAGGCTACAAGAAATTTGTCATTAGTGATAAGCTGGATGCCGATCTCGAATTTGATGGACAAGCAAGCATCAGCGGTCCATTGGCAGATGTCTTTGAAATCCAAACAAATGGCCAAACTGTTACTGCAACAGTGAAAGAAGGCAAGTTCGCAGAACTCGCTAAATATTCATTCGTTGAACTGACGATTCCAGCAAAAGTTAAAGCTGGTGTGACAGGTAAGACTATTGAAAACAAGGCTAAGATTTCATTTACTAATGAAAACAATGTGGCTAAGGAAGTTGAGTCAAATCCAGTAACGGTGACTCCTCCACCAGTAACTAAGAAGATCAATGAAAACTTGGATCACTTGGATATTGCAACTGGTCAGCCATACAAGTACAATGTTAAGACTACACTTCCAAGTGATATCACATCCTACAAAGAATTTGTGATTACTGATACTTTGGAAGATGAGCTAAGCGTTATTAATGAAGGTACAGATAAACCAGTTATCAGCGGTCCTGCTGCAGAATTCTTTGACGTGACTGTTAGTGGCCAAAAAGTAACGGCAACAATGAAAAACTTTGCCGGAGCAAGTGCCCTAGCTGGTCAAGAAATTGAACTGGTTATCCCAGCGAAAATTAATGACGGTGTCACTCGTTCTAACATTCCAAACAAAGCGACATTTAGCTTCAAGGATAAAAACGACCATAAAGGTGAAAAAGAAACAATTCCTGTAACGGTTACTCCACCAACAGAACCAAATGTTTCTAAGAAGATTAACGGTGATCAAGATAATGCGACGATTGCTGCTGAAACAGATTTCACCTACAATATTAAGACTACTTTGCCAAATGATATTGATACATACAAATCATTTGTCATCACCGATACTCTAGATGAAAATCTTGGAGTGGTGAACCCAGAACCAAGCATTTCTGAAGAAGCCAAGAAATTCTTCGATATTACTGTTTCAGGAAATACTGTTACAGCAACAATGAAGGACTTTGCCAAAGCAAGTGCTCTTGCAAATAAAGAAATCGAGTTGGTCATCCACGCTAAAGTGAAGAAAGAATCTGTTCTTCCAGAAATTCCAAACACGGCTAAGATTACTTATACTAATAAGAATAACGAGTCTAAGGAAAAAGAAACAGAGCCAGTTAAAGTGACTCCTCCACCAATTACGAAGAAAGTAAATGGTAAGGATCAAGAAGACTTGGCAAGCTTAACAAGTAGCTTCAAGTATACAGTGGATTCAAAAGTTCCAACTGTAGCAGATAAGTTTGTACTTTCTGATACCTTGGAAGAAGTCTTGACCTTTGATGGAGATGCGACTGTAACGATTGATGGTCAAGCCGTGACAGATGTGACGGTTGCGAAGAAAGACCAAAAACTGACAGTTACCTTCGATAAGGACCAAGTCAAGAAATATGCAGGCAAGGCTGTTCAAGTAGCCTTCGATGCTAAGATTAAATCTGGCTACGCAGTTGACCAATTAGTTGCTAAGTATCCAAATGGAGATAAAGCAGCAATTCCAAACAAAGCTAGCTTTGTGGTCAATGACAATCCAGAAACAGAGAAATTCTCTAACCCAGTTACTGTTACACCGCCACCACCAAACACTCCAGAAATTGAGAAGAAGGTTAACGGTGCAGACAGTTACAATCTGCAAACCCGTCTTGAAGAATTCACTTATAGTCTGAATACAGCGATGCCAACAAATGCGACTGAATTCACCGTAACAGATGAACTGAAGTCTGTTCTTGAATTCGCTGGCAACAAGGGCGATGTTGAAGTGAAGATTGACGGCAAGGCTGCCAATGATCAAGCTACTATTTCTACAGATAAGAATACCTTGACAGTGGCCTTTGCAGAAAAAGCAGTGAAAGCTAATGCTGGTAAGTCTATCGAAGTAACCTTCAAGGCTAAAATCCGTGAAGGAGCAAACCTTCTGGATTACCTAGTTCCTGGTCAAGGCATCCGTATTCCGAACAAGGCTTCTTATGACATTGATCATAATCCTAAGTTCCATAAGGATTCCAATGAAGTACCAGTAACTCCTCCATCTCCAGAACAACCACCAATTGAAAAAGATGTCAATGATAAGGCAGAAGCAACCTTGGAAGCACGTGATGAAGAATTCACTTATCATGTGAAGACCAAGATTCCTTATGAGGCGACAGCCTTCAATATCACTGATACTCTGAAAGATGTTTTGGACTTCTCAGGTGAGAAAGGTCAAGCAGAAGCGACTGTAGATGGTAAGAAACTGTCAGATGATCATATCGCGATCAATGGTCAAACAATCACAGTTACACTGAACCAAGAAGAACTGAAAGCCAATGCGGATAAGGAAATTAAGTTAACCTTCAAGGCTAAGATTCGTCCAAATGCGAACCTAGCTGCCTACGTCGTTGGTGATAAAGTTGTTATCAATAACCAAGCTTCTTATAATGTAGATTTACCAGACAATCCTGGAGTTCATAAAGATTCAAATATCGTACCAGTGACTCCTCCAAGTCCTGAAAAACCAGAGATTGAAAAGACTGTTAATGATGCAAAAGAAGCAACTCTTGCTAACCGTGACGAAATCTTTACTTATAAAGTGAAGACAAAAGTACCGTTTGATGCGACAGCCTTCTCTATCGATGACACTATTAAGGATGTTCTAGAGTTTGCGGATGCTGGAAGTGCTACTCTTAATGGAGAAGCTTTAGAAGCAGACCGTATCTCTATCGCTGATCAAAAGATCACCTTGACTCTGACAGAAGACCAAGTCAAGAACAATGGCGGTAAAGAAGTTGTTCTGACCTTCAAGGCTAAAATCCGCCAAGGTGCTAACCTATCTGGCTACATTGAAAAAGGTAAGACAGTCATCAATAACCAAGCGTCTTATAATGCTGCCTTCCCTAACGATCCTAACTTCCATAAAGATTCAAATATTGTCCCAGTGACTCCTCCAAATCCGGAAAATCCTCCGATTGAGAAGAAGGTCAATGAGGCTGAGTCAGCGAACTTAGGAGCTCGTGATGAAGAATTCACCTACACAATCGACACAACTGTACCGCTTGATGTTACAGGCTTCGCAGTCTACGATACGATTGAGAAAGTCTTAGAATTCTCAGGTGAAAATGGCCAAGCAAGCGCAACGGTAGATGGTCAACCACTAGATGCCAGCCACATTACAATTAAAGGTCAGAAGATCACAGTCAAACTGACAGAAGATGAAGCGAAAGCCCTAGGAGGCAAAGCAGTTCATGTCAGCTTCAAGGCTAAGATCAAAGCGGGAGCGAACCTGTCAGACTACATCGAAAAAGATGGTACGACACGGATTTACAACACCGCTAAATACAACTTTAACAATGACCCAGGAACAGAACAAAGTTCTAAACCAGTTCCAGTCATTCCACCAACCCCAACTGAACCAGAACTGAAGAAGGAAGTAAACGGTAAAGAAGCTGAAACATTAGCTAACCGTGACGATGTCTTCACTTACACTGTGAAGACTACTGTACCGCAAGATGCAACAGCCTTCTCTATCAGCGATAGTTTAGTTCCAGTACTTGAATTTGCTGGCGAAGATGCAGAAGCATCTCTCACACTCAATGGTGAAAAGCTGGATGCAAAACAAATCAAGCTGAAAGACCAAACCATCAGTGCTGAGTTGACTGAAGCTCAAGTCAAAGCAAACGGTGGTAAAGAAGTTGTCCTCAACTTTAAAGCTAAGATTCGTGAAGGTGCTAACCTAGCAGACTACATCGAAGCAGACGGTGTAACGCGTGTACCTAACAAAGCGTCTTATGTGGCTAACTTCCCACACCGTCCAAAAGTTGAGAAAGATTCAAACATCGTTCCAGTGACTCCTCCATCACCAGAAAATCCACCAGTTGAGAAGAAGGTTAATAACAAGCCATCTGCAACTCTGGACAGCCGTGACGAAGAGTTCACTTACACCATCGATACGAAAGTACCTGTCGATGCGACTGGCTTCAAGATTACCGACGAATTGAAAGATGTTCTTGAATTCTCAGGTAAGAAAGGCCAAGCAGAAGTCACAGTAGATGGTGACAAAGATGTGATCGAAGATTCACAAATCACTGTAGATAAACAAGTTCTGACAGTGACTCTGACGAAGGATCAAGTGAAGAAATACGGCAATAAAGCTGTTCATGTAAGCTTCAAGGCTAAGATTCGTAAGAATGTCAGCCTGGCAGGCTACATTGAAGCAGACGGCGTAACTCGGATCCCTAACATTGCTAAATACATCATCAACGATGATCCGAAGACAGAAAAGAGCACAGAACCAGTTCCAGTGATTCCACCAAGCCCAGAAGAACCTGGTATTAAGAAAGAAGTGAATGGTCAGCCAGAAGCAACGCTGAAAGAACGTTATGAAGAGTTTACTTATAAAGTAACAACTTCTGTACCACAAGATGCGACAGCCTTCTCAGTATCAGATACTCTTGTACCAGTGTTAGAATTCTCAGGTGAGAAAGGTCAAGCAACAGCGACTCTCGATGGTCAAGAAATTGATGCCAACCGTATCAACGTTGCAGACCAAACAATCTCTATGGCTCTGACAGAAGACGAAGTGAAAGCAAATGGTGGTAAGGAAGTAACCTTGACCTTCAAGGCTAAGATTCGTGAAGGTGCAAACTTGTCTGACTACATTGAAAAAGGTAAGACTAGCATCCCGAATACAGCTTCTTACACAGCAGGCTTCCCAAATCGTCCAGAAATCCATAAGGATTCAAACAGAGTACCAGTGACTCCTCCAACTCCAGAAGAACCTGGAATTAAGAAGGATGTCAATGGTAAGGAAGAAGAAACACTGGCCAACCGTAACGATGAGTTCACCTACCACATCAATACGAAAGTACCGTTTGATGCAACAGCCTTCTCTATCAACGATGAACTGAAAGACGTTCTTGAATTTGCGGATGGAACAGGTCGTGCGACTGCTAGCCTAAATGGCCAAGCTCTTGATGCCGATCGTATCTCAGTCAATGGTCAAACCATTACTGTTAACCTAACCGAAGACCAAGTCAAGAACAATGGTGGTAAAGATGTGAACCTAACCTTCACAGCTAAGATCCGCCAAGGTGTCAACCTATCTGGCTACATTAAAGATGGTAAGACTAGCATTCCGAATAAGGCAAGCTACCGAGTGGACTTCCCGAACAACCCAGGCGTAACTAAGGATTCTAATGAAGTTCCAGTGACCCCTCCAAGTCCGGAAAATCCACCGATTGAGAAGAAGGTCAATGAGGCTGAATCAGCGAACTTAGGAGCTCGTGATGAAGAATTCACCTACACAATCGACACAACTGTACCGCTTGATGTTACAGGCTTCGCAGTCTACGATACGATTGAGAAAGTCTTAGAATTCTCAGGTGAAAATGGCCAAGCAAGCGCAACGGTAGATGGTCAACCACTAGATGCCAGCCACATTACAATTAAAGGTCAGAAGATCACAGTCAAACTGACAGAAGATGAAGCGAAAGCCCTAGGAGGCAAAGCAGTTCATGTCAGCTTCAAGGCTAAGATCAAAGCGGGAGCGAACCTGTCAGACTACATCGAAAAAGATGGTACGACACGGATTTACAACACCGCTAAATACAACTTTAACAATGACCCAGGAACAGAACAAAGTTCTAAACCAGTTCCAGTCATTCCACCAACCCCAACTGAACCAGAACTGAAGAAGGAAGTAAACGGTAAAGAAGCTGAAACATTAGCTAACCGTGACGATGTCTTCACTTACACTGTGAAGACCACTGTACCGCAAGATGCGACAGCCTTCTCTATCAGCGATAAGCTGGAAGATGTTCTTGAGTTTGCGGGTGAATCATCTGCGACTCTAGCAGGTGAAGACTTGAAGGCAGACCAGATTACAACAGACGGTCAAACCATCAAGTTGACCCTGACAGAAGATCAGGTGAAAGCAAACGGTGGTAAAGAAGTTGTCCTCAACTTCAAGGCTAAGATCAGAGAGGGTGCAAACTTGTCAGCTTACATGAAAGCAGACAAGGCAGAAGTACCGAATAAGGCTTCTTACACAGTTGGCTTCCCTAACAAACCAGCTGTAACGAAGGACTCTAACGTAGTACCTGTCACTCCTCCATCTCCAGAACAGCCACCGATTGAAAAAGATGTGAATTCAAAACCTTCTGAAACAATTGCAGATCGAACAGAAGAATTCACATACAACATCCATACAACTATGCCTCAAGATGCGACAGGCTTTACAGTTACCGATGAATTGAAAGACGTTCTTGAATTTGCCGGTGATGTCCAAGTCACTCTTGGTGGTAAGAAAGCAGACGCAGCTGTAGCGAAAAACGGTCAAACTCTGGAAGTAACCTTCCCAGAAGAGACTGTCAAAGCAAATGGTGGTAAGAAAGTCCAAGTAACCTTCAAGGCGAAGATTAAAGCGGATGCAGACTTAACTCCATATGAAACAGCTAATAGCTACTCTGTACCAAATACAGCTTCTTACTTGATTAACAATAATCCAGCAAGCAAGAAAGAAACTAAGCCAGTTACGGTCGAAGTTCCAAAACAACCTGGACCAGAGGTTACGAAGAAGATTAACCGTACATTGGATCACTTAGATGTTGACCGTGATGTTCCTTACATGTACAATGTCAACACACAAATTCCAAAAGATATCCGCCTCTACAAAGAGTTCACCGTTACGGATACTTTGGAACCAGTTCTTGAAATTACAGGAACTCCTGTAGCTTATGTGGATGGTTATGCAACAGACGCTGTGGAAACAAAAGTGGAAGGCAATACAGTTACTGTAACAGTGAAAGACTTCGCTCGTATCAGTGGCTATAAAGAAATCCAACTTTACATTCCATCTAAGCTGAAAGCAGATAGTGACTTATCAGCTTACGAAAACCAAACTGTTCCAAACAAGGCAACAATTGCCTTCAAGGATAGCAATGGCAAGAACGGCACAAAAGAATCTAACCCAGTAACCGTTCGTCCACGGGACCCAGAAAAACCTGAGGAACCAAAACCAAACGAACCAGCTAAGACAGTAGGTCCGGCTGATGGATCTAACCCATCAACTGCTTACCGTCTGAAAGAACTCAAGGAAGGCTTCCGCTTTGATGTGACAGCGAAGGTGCCAACTGATCCAGTTGATGAATCAGGCAACCCTATCAAAGATGCTCAAGGCCGTGATGTGAAGACAGAATTGAATAGCTTTACGGTAACAGATGAACTTGAAAAAGTTCTGAAAGTGGACCGTGTAGCCGTTAAGGTTGAGGAAAATAAAGTCGCAGAAGCCATTGCGAAGATTACTGCTAAGATTGAAAAAGCAGAAAGCGACCTGAAAGAGCTCGAAGGCAAAGAGACAAATGGTACTTTTGCTAAGAAACTGGCAGAAGCTGAGAAGAAGGTAGAAGAGCTAACAGCTCAATTGGCAGCAGCCAAAGAAAAAGCTGCAGCTGCACCTGCAACTCCAGCTCCAGCTTCAGATTCTGACGCAGGCGATGCCACAGCGACACCTGCTCCAGCAGACAACAACGCTGAAGTCGCAGCCCTTGAAGCAAGCCTCAAAGCAGCACAAGCTGAATTGGAACAACTGAAAGCAGATGGTGCGAAAGCTGGTAACCTCGCAACACCTGAAGAACAAAAAGTTGAACAAGATAAGCTGAATAAGAACCTTGAACAACTGAAAGAGAGCAAAGAGAAACTCGAAAAAGCTCTCGAAGCATTCACAACAGTGAATGACAAGGGTGAGATCACGGATGAAGCTCTTGCGAAAATCGCCAAAGTAACTGTAGAAGGTCAGAAAGTTACCGTAGAAGTTACTGATAAGGCTGTTTTGGAAGCCTTGAAGGGTAGCACCTTCCGCGTCATCATCTATTCATCTATTAAAGACGGAGCAGACTTGTCTAGCTACCTGAACAAAGAGAATAATGAGACGAAGATTCCGAATAAGGCTACTGTAACCTTCAACGATAAACCGAAAGTAACGAATACAGTAAACGTTTATCCGCCAGAGCCAACTACACCGCCGACAACACCACCACATACACCACCGACAACACCGAATACGCCGCCACCAACTACACCTGATACGCCACCAGCGCCTAAGGGTGACTTGCCACCGGCACCAACACCAGAGCCAGAAAAACCTAAGAATATCTTGCCAAAAACAGGTACTTCTGCTACTATGGTAAATGAGGTGATTATCGGAATGATCCTTGTGCTGATGGGACTTCTTTTGAGAAGAAAACCAAAGCATTAATGTAAGATAGTCCAGGAGAGCTATGCTCTTCTGGTTACTATCGTATTATTAGGAAAAAGATTAAAGGAAAATCATTATGGATAGAAAAAAGTTAATTAAGTTAGGAATCTCAGTGCTAGCTGTTAATGCTTTGGGAGCAGTAGCCGTTTATAAATATCCTGAGCTGACACATGTCCCTACTGTCTATGCAGAGGAACAGCCTGGAGAGGATGAGGAAATTCCAGATGCAGCAGAAGCTCAAGCAGCAACGAACTTTAAAAATCAAATGGATGAATTTGAAAAAGCAATCAATGAATTCAATCCAGATGATTCAGATACTAAGGAAAGTTTGCAGTATGCTTTGGAAGATGCAGAAGGGTACCATACTACTGCAGTTAATGCGATCAAGAGTGAAGAAGGAAAGAAAGGCTTTGCCAAGTACGAAGCTCGTTATCAAGCTTTAAAAGCAAAAGCTCAAGCCCTTCTAAATGGTGAATCACCAAAACCTCAACCAGATCCACAACCGCAACCGAATCCGGATCCGCAACCGCAGCCAAAGATTACAACACAGGACCTTACAGTTAAAGAACCAATCCTTTACGGATCTTCAACTGAGCAAAATTCAGCTTTACCAAAAGGCACAAGAAAAACAAAAGTTCAAGGTGTCAATGGTGAAAAGGAAGTTGTCTACACAATCACTTATACAGACGGCAAGGAAACAGGCCGTGTGAAAAAGTCTGAAACAGTTATTAAACCAGCTGTAGATGAAGTCATCGAAGAAGGTACTGGCGCAGTCATCACCACTAAAGAAGAAACTAAGACTGAAGAAGTGGATTTCCAAGTCAAAGAAGTTCCAAATCCAGCCCTTCCAGAAGGTGTCCGCAATGTAACAACTCCAGGTAAAAAAGGTGTTCGTACAATCGTTGAGACAGTAACCTACACAGACGGCAAAGAAACAGGCCGGGTAGTGAAATCAAACGAAATCACAACTCCAGCAGTTGATGAAATCGTTGAAGTAGGTACTAAGAAAGGCGTAGTTACTACAACCGAAGAAGTAGTAGAAAAAGAAGTTATCAAACATGGTAGCTCTACAGTGCAAAATCCAGCTCTACCAAAAGGCACAAGAAATGTAAAAGTTCAAGGTGTAGATGGAGAGAAGGAAGTAACTTACACTGTTACTAAAGCTGATGGCGTACAAGTTAGCAAGGTTAAGAAGTCAGAAACCGTGACAAAACCAGCCGTTGACGAAGTCATCGAAGAAGGTACTGGTCCAGTCATTACCACTAAGGAAGAAACTAAGACTGAAGAAGTAGACTTCCAAGTCAAAGAAGTTCCAAATCCAGCCCTTCCAGAAGGTGTCCGCAATGTGACAACTCCAGGTAAGAAGGGTGTTCGTACCATTGTTTACACAGTAACCTACGCAGACGGTGTTGAAACAGGTCGTGTAGAGAAATCCAACACTATCACAACTCCAGCAGTTGATGAAGTTGTTGAAGTAGGTACTAAGAAAGCCACTGCTCCAGTTGTTACAACTGAAAACGTGACTGAAACTCAAGTTATTTACCATGGCACTATCACTTTAAGCAATCCAGATCTTCCAAAAGGAACAAAACGGATCAAGATTGCTGGTGTTGATGGTGAAAAGACTGTTGTCTACACAATTACTAAGACAAATGGTGTTGAAACAAGCCGAGTTGTCAGAGACGAACAGATTACGAAAACACCAATCACTCAAGTAGTTGAAATTGGTACTAAGGAATCTGGTAGCAGCCAATCAAATGCTAGTCAAGATCAAAAAGATCCATCAGACAAAGCTCAAGATTCTAAAGGACAAGGTCAAAAGGATTCAACTGGTAAAGTTCAAGATCCTAAAGATCAAGCGAAATCAGGATCAGATGCTGCTACAAATAGTCAATCAGGTCAAACAGACCGTCCACAACAACCTCAATACTCTAGAGTAAATAGAAACGCAGAAGAGAAGAAGAACCTTCCAAACACTGGTGAACATGCAAATGGCCTTGCGGCTCTATTAGGACTTGTTCTTGCAAGTGTAACGGCCTTCTTTAACTTCCGTCGTAAAAAACACTAAGAATTAGGTTGAAAAAATAGAAGGCATTTGTCTTTAATTCTACTGCTTTTCTCAAAACAGAGAATTAGTAAAAATGCTATAAAAAGAGGCTGAGATATTCTCTCAGCCTCTTTTTGAATCCTAATTTAAGAGATAGGCTTAAAATCTAGCGTCAAATGAAAAGAAAAAAAGCCCGATCTTACGAGCTTTATGTTCAGATGCTTCCTGATAAATCAGGTTATATAAGGCGGTAGACGGATTTGAACCGACGATCAAGCTTTTGCAGAGCCGTGCCTTACCACTTGGCTATACCGCCTCAACGTTTATTATTATACCTTGAAAATGATTCTACGTCAATAGTTTCTTAATCGAAAATCCAATTTAGAAGATTGCCCTTTCTGACTGGGTAGAAAAATGGAGAAAGGAAACCTGAAAATCAGGCTTTATGGACATTAAGTTTGCCTTATGACTCGATAGATAGCAAACAAAGAATAAAGAAATTTGACAAATGAAAGTTTTTTGTGGATACACGCCTAAATATTCTGAAAATTCGTTTACTTTTTGAGAAATCTATGGTATAATTGGCAATAAGCCTAAATTTTTTAAGAGGAGTTACATACATGAAAAAAAGTAGAGTATTTGTTACAGCAGGGATTGCTTTGCTGGCAACTGGTGTTCTCGCTGCTTGCGGTTCTTCAAAATCATCTGATTCAACAGCTCCAAAATCCTACGGTTATGTTTATTCAGCTGACCCAGAAACATTGGATTACCTCATTTCAGGGAAACAAAGTACCAAAATTGCCACTTCAAATGGTATCGATGGTCTCTTTACAAATGATAAATATGGGAATTTGACTCCTGCAGTTGCAGAAGACTGGTCAGTCTCAAAAGACGGTTTGACTTATACCTACAAGATTCGTAAAGGTGTCAAATGGATGACATCAGATGGCGAAGAGTATGCTGAAGTGACAGCTAAAGACTTTGTAAATGGCTTGAAACACGCGGCTGATAACAAGTCTGAAGCACTTTATCTAGCAGAAGATTCAGTTAAAGGTCTAGCTGACTATAAAGCTGGAAACAATAAAGATTTTGCTTCAGTCGGTGTAAAAGCAGTTGATGATTATACCCTTGAATACACTTTGAACAAACCAGAACCATACTGGAACTCTAAGCTAGCCTACTCAATCTTCTGGCCATTGAACGAAGAATTTGAAAAATCAAAAGGATCTGACTTTGCTAAAGCGACTGACCCTACATCATTGCTTTACAATGGACCATTCTTGCTGAAAGGTTTGACTGCTAAGTCATCTATCGAGTTCGCTAAGAATGAAAACTACTGGGACAAAGATAATGTTCATATTGATAAAGTAACCCTTGCTTACTATGATGGTTCAGACCAAGAGTCAATTGAACGTAACTTTACAAGTGGAGCTTATAGCTATGCCCGTCTCTTCCCAACAAGTTCAAACTACTCTAAGGTAGAAGAAACATACAAAGACAATATCTACTACACTCCATCAGGACCTGGTATTGGTGGTTTGGGTGTGAATATTGACCGTCAAGGTTACAAATACACTTCTAAGACAACTGATGAAGAGAAGACTTCTACTAAGAAAGCCCTTCTTAACAAAGACTTCCGTCAGGCCTTGAACTTTGCCTTTGACCGTACTTCTTACTCAGCACAAATTAATGGTAAAGAAGGTGCTCCTCTTGCAGTTCGTAACCTCTTTGTGAAACCAGGTTTTGTCTCTGCAGGTGAAAAAACTTTCGGTGACTTGGTAACTGAAAAGATGGCTGCTTATGGCGATGAATGGAAGAATGTAAACTTTGCTGATGGTCAAGATGGACTCTTTAACGCTGATAAAGCTAAAGCTGAATTTGCCAAAGCTAAAACTGCATTGGAAGCAGAAGGTGTGAAATTCCCTATCCACTTGGATATCCCAGTAGACCAAACATCTAAAAACTATATCGCACGTATTCAATCCTTCAAACAATCCGTTGAAACAGTGCTTGGTGAAGGCAATGTAGTCATCGATATCCAACAAATCACTACAGATGAACTACAGAATATTACATACTACGCAGCTAGCGCAGCGGCAGAAGATTGGGATCTCTCAGGTGCTGTTGGATGGAACCCTGACTATGAAGATCCATCAACTTACCTTGATATCTTGAAAACAACGAATGCTGAACAAACAAAAACATACATGGGTTACGAAGGTGCAGATAACGCTGCGGCGGCTCAAGTTGGTTTGAAAGAATACGATAAGCTAGTTGATGAAGCTGCTAAAGAAACCAACGACTTGAATGTTCGTTATGAAAAATACGCGGCTGCTCAAGCTTGGTTGACAGATAGCTCACTCTTCTTGCCAGCTATGTCATCAAGTGGTGCTGCACCATTCATTTCTCGTGTTGTACCATTCACAGCATCATACAGCCAGTCTGGAGATAAGGGCTCAGATGTATACTTCAAGTATATTCAGTTACAAGACAAGGTTGTAACCAAAGCTGACTATGAACAAGCTCGTGAGAAATGGCTCAAAGAGAAAAAAGAATCAAACGAAAAAGTTCAAAAAGAATTGGCTAATCACGTTAAATAAATAACTCTCAAGAGAACTTTCTCTCCATGAGGAGAAGGTTCTTTTGGGATTTTAAAAGGAAACGATATGAAGAAATATATTTTTATGCGTGTATTGCGTTCATTGGTGTCTATCTTCTTGGTGACAACCTTGACCTACACGATTATCTATACGATGGTTCCGCGGAAATTGATTTTTAAGCAGGATACCAACTATAACAAGATTGCAACTACAGCTGATAAGCGGGATGATTATGAAAATACCGTTTATGAGCGGATGGGCTATATCGAGTACTACGATACCAAAGAGTTGCAAGAAAGAGCGAGCACGATGGACTCATCTGTAACAGTGGATGCCAATGATACCAATAAGGCAATCTATGAAAAATACATCAACCAACTAGGAAATGGTTGGACACTCGGTGTATTCTCAGAAAGTGGTCAATTCTATGCTACGCGTGAAATTCCGATTTTTGAACGTGTTTTCAAATTCTATGCGAACTTGATTGATATTGATCATCCAAACAAAATTCAAGACCCTGAAAATCCAAACTTGCAACGTTATCTTCGTTTTGAAAATGACCCTGCTATTGGTTGGTCATTGGTTGGTTCAGGTACAAAACATAAATACCTTTTGTATTTCAACAATCAATTCCCATTTGTACACCAAAACTTTGTGAACATTAACTTGGGAGACTCTTACCCAACTTATGCGAACACACCAGTGCTTCAAGTTATCACACAAGGTCAGGGACAAACCAAGACATCAGAAGTTCAATTCCCTACGGGTAAAAAGACTTCCTCTGTAGATATTTACTCTCGTACCTACAAGTCACCAAGTCAAGCAGATGCGCGTGAGGTAGCTAACTATGGTAAAGACGATCCATATACAGCTACAGAAAGCAATTATCAATATCCATCAATGATTGCAAGCTCGGCTGTTGCTGGTTTGATCGGTTTGATTATTTCGTATGCGATTGCGATTCCACTTGGATCTGCCATGGCTCGCCACAAGAATACTTGGATTGATAGCTTCTCGACAGGTGCTCTAACCTTCTTGCTTGCCCTTCCAACGATTGCCTTGGTTTATATCGTGCGCTTGATTGGATCATCTATTGGTCTGCCAGACTCATTCCCTATCTTGGGGGCTGGAGATTGGCGTTCTTATGTCTTGCCAGCAGTCATTCTAGGTTTGTTGGGTGCGCCAAGTACAGCTATCTGGATTCGTCGTTACATGATCGACTTGCAATCTCAGGACTTCGTTCGTTTTGCTCGTGCAAAAGGTTTGTCTGAAAAAGAAATTTCAAATAAACACATCTTTAAAAATGCCATGGTTCCTTTGGTTTCAGGTATTCCTGGTGCCGTAATCGGAGTTATTGGTGGTGCAACATTGACAGAAACGGTCTTCGCCTTCCCAGGTATGGGTAAAATGTTGATTGACTCTGTTAAGGCATCAAACAACTCAATGGTAGTTGGTCTTGTCTTCATCTTCACATGTATTTCTATCTTCTCACTCTTTGTAGGAGATATCTGGATGACCATGCTTGACCCACGTATTAAATTGACAGAGAAAGGAGGCAAATAATGTCAACAATCGGAAAAGAAAAATTTCAGTTCGTAAAACGTGACGATTTTGCCTCTGAAACAATTGATGCTCCTGCCTATTCATACTGGGGTTCTGTATTTAGACAATTTCTAAAGAAAAAATCAACAGTCATTATGTTGGGGATTTTGGTTGCCATTATCTTGATGAGCTTTATTTACCCAATGTTCTCAAACTTTGACTTCAACGATGTAAGTAAGGTCAATGACTTTTCTGCTCGTTTTATCAAACCCAATGCTGAACATTGGTTTGGTACAGATAGCAATGGTAAATCCTTGTTTGATGGGGTTTGGTTTGGTGCGCGTAACTCTATCCTCATCTCTGTAATTGCTACTTTTATCAACCTTGTAATTGGGGTTATTGTTGGTGGAATTTGGGGAATTTCAAAATCCGTTGACCGCGTCATGATGGAAGTTTATAACATTATTTCAAACATTCCATCTCTCTTGATTGTCATTGTCTTGACTTACTCAATTGGTGCTGGTTTCTGGAATTTGATTTTTGCCATGAGTGTGACAACTTGGATTGGGATTGCTTATATGATTCGTATCCAAATCATGCGTTACCGTGACTTGGAATACAACCTTGCTTCTCAAACACTTGGGACACCAACCTTTAAAATCATCGTTAAAAATATCATGCCACAATTGGTATCCGTTATTGTTTCTACGATGACCTTGATGTTGCCAAGCTTCATCTCTTATGAAGCCTTCCTTTCCTTCTTTGGATTGGGATTACCTGTAACAGTGCCAAGTTTGGGACGTTTGATCTCAGATTACTCACAAAACGTTACGACCAACGCTTACTTGTTCTGGATTCCGTTGACAACCTTGATCTTGGTATCCCTATCTCTTTTCGTTGTTGGTCAAAACCTAGCGGATGCTAGTGATCCACGTACACATAGATAGGAGTAGACATGACAAAAGAAAATAATGTAATTTTGACTGCTCGTGATATTGTCGTGGAATTTGACGTTCGTGACAAAGTTCTGACGGCTATCCGAGGAGTTTCTCTGGACCTGATTGAAGGAGAAGTTCTTGCCTTGGTAGGTGAGTCCGGTTCTGGTAAATCTGTTTTAACAAAAACCTTTACAGGGATGTTAGAAGACAATGGACGTATTGCCCAAGGAAGTATCGACTATCGTGGACAAGACTTGACTGCTCTTACTTCTAACAAGGAATGGGAGAAGATTCGTGGTGCTAAAATTGCGACCATCTTCCAAGACCCTATGACAAGTTTGGACCCAATCAATACAATCGGTAGCCAAATCACTGAAGTTATCGTTAAACACCAAGGGAAAACAGCTAAGGAAGCCAAAGAGATGGCAATCGACTATATGAACAAGGTCGGAATTCCAGACGCTGAAAAACGTTTTGACGAGTATCCTTTCCAATATTCTGGAGGGATGCGCCAACGTATCGTTATTGCAATTGCCCTTGCCTGTCGTCCAGATATCTTGATCTGTGACGAGCCAACAACGGCCCTTGACGTTACCATTCAAGCGCAAATCATTGATTTGCTTAAAACCTTGCAAAATGAGTACCACTTTACCATTATCTTTATCACCCATGACCTTGGTGTGGTAGCAAGTATTGCCGATAAGGTAGCGGTTATGTATGCTGGTGAAATTGTAGAATACGGTACTGTTGAGGAAGTCTTCTACGATCCAC
>ERZ772948.223-NODE-223-length-35618-cov-4.649158_pt1 | contig 35618 bp, 27 predicted proteins | sample MGYA00511945_ERZ772948 | MGnify/ENA primary metagenome ERZ772948 (study PRJEB29015, sample SAMEA2737927) | human oral metagenome | biome: human oral; feature: human-associated habitat; material: dental | place: China | collected 2141 ... | reverse complement strand
TGCCAGGAGAGGTGAATTTCACGCCTTCAAGGCAAAGCCCCAGACGCTGGGTCATCGAGCGCAGCTTTGCCCAGCCAGGCAAGAAGCTGCACGCTGGGCTGTCTTGCTTCTCCATTCATAGCAAGCTGTCTTTGTGGAGTGAGCGTGAAACGGTATTCGACCGCTTCTGGGTTCGCACCTGATTTTGAGGCAGGAAAGGCTCAAATCAGCTCCTTGATTCATAGCATGATGTCCTAGTGAAATGGGCGCGGCAGCCGTTTCAAGGCCCTTGAATTCGCTCCTGTTTTTGATGCGTCTGCCAGGCGCTGCCGGTCCGTCAATCCATGCGGGCGCGCGCGATGCGCAGCGCTTCGCTGGCGGGCAGGCCCAGCGAGAGCAAAAGCAGCTCGGTGATGTCGCTGCCGATGCGGCGCGGCGAGGCGCCGCTTTGCTGCATTTGCGCGAAGCCGCCCAGCACGGCGCCGGCCACCAGCACGGCGGCGGTGCGGGCCTGGCCGGGGCGCAGCGTGAAGCGGCCGCTGGCGATGCCTTCGCGCAGGTAGCGCATGGTGGGGCCGTGCCATAGCTGGGCCAGCGGGGGCTGGGTCAGGCCGTAGCGCAGGATGAAGCGCGCCCAGTGCGGCTCGTCGCGCGCGCGTTGCAGGTAGTGGCGCACGCCGGCGGCCAGGCGCATGGCGGGGTCGGGTTCGCCGCTCATGGCGCGGTCGATGCCGGCGCGGTGGGAGCGGGACAGGGCCTGCGCGATGCACGAGGCCGCGTAGCGTCCGGCCTTCATGGCCGGGGCGATGCCTTCGCCGTTGTAGGGGGAGACCATGCCGCCTGCATCGCCCACGAGGACGAGGCCCTGGGTGTAGTGAGGCTTGCGGTTGAAGCTCATGGGCAGGGCGGCGGAGCGCAGGGGTCCGATCTGGTTGTCGGGGGTGAATCCCCATTCGCCCGGCAGGTTGGCGGTCCACGCCTTGAAGACGTCGCGGTAGGGCAGGTTGGTGGCGCCGGCGTGGGAGGCGACGGAGCCCAGGCCGACGTTGACGACCCCCTCGCCCATGGGGAAGATCCACCCGTATCCGGGAAGCAGATCGGAGGCTCCGGGGGCTCCGCTCCACAGTTCGAGGTGGGATTCCATCCATTCTTCGTCCCCGCGGGGGCTGCGGAAGTAGGCGCGGGCGGCGACGCCCATGGGGCGGTTCATCTTCTTGTCGATGCCGAGGCCGGTGGCCAGTCGGGCGGCCACTCCCCCGGCGTCGACGGTGATGGAGGCCCGCACGGTGAGGGCGGTGGCGTTCTTCCCGCGCCCGCTCTTGGCGGTGACGCCGGTGACGCGGCCGGAGCCGTCTTGGATGGCTCCGGTGACGGTGACGCCTTCGTACAGGCGCGCTCCGGCTTCCTGGGCGCGGCGGGCGAGGGCGTGGTCGAGGTCGGTGCGGGCGCGCGTCATGCCGTATCCGGGCAGGGACTTCTGGTCGGGCCAGTCCATGTGGACGGTGTGTCCACCGCCGATGACGGTGAGGCCTCGGTTGCGCATCCACCCGGTGGTGTCCACACCCATGGCGATGAGTTCGTGGACGGCAGCGGGGGTGAGCCCGTCGCCGCAGATCTTGTCGCGGGGGAAGGTGTTTTTTTCGAGGAGGATGACGTCGAGGCCCGCTTGGGCGAGGTGATAGGCGGTGGAGGAGCCGCCGGGGCCCGCGCCGACGACGACAACGTCGGCGCTCATGTCGCCAGGCATGGTGGATGCCACCGCGTTCCTCCGTAGTGTGGGCGCGCGGGTTCGTCCGCGCGAATGTGCATAGGCGGGTGAGGCGTGCACGGCACCTCACTTCCGCGAGAAAGCCTAGCCAGGTAACCCTCAGTCGGCGACCTACGTTACTTTTTGGCTGTATCTCGGGAAAACCGGCGCATCCGAGAACCTCCCGGGCACCCAATTTGCGCAACGATTCTCTGTCGTAAATCGTGGCCTCGCTCTCGGAGAGTTGAGGTTCTTGCGACCGCTGTCATAGGACATGTGCGAGGGGAGTCCGCCCTGGATGGTCTCGGTTGTGTTCGTCGTGGGAGTGAGCGTCCCTGCTGTCGGTGGGCGTGGCGGGAAGCGGGCGGAGTGTGAAGGAGCGTGAAACTGGGACCGCCCCAGCCGATCGACCCCAGGGCTTCCCCGCCAGGGGCAAGAAGGCGTTGAAACAAGAGGACAGTGAAACCGGGACCGCCCCGCCCGCGGGTGGGGAGGCCCCGCGGGACGGAGGGAAGCGGAGCGTGAAGGAGCGTGAAACCGAGACCACCCCTGCTTCGCAGAAAACGCCGGTTATGGACGTTTCTCGTCAGGCAAGGGCGGTCTGGGTTTCATCCGACGCCCGAAACGGCAAGGCAAGGGTGGCCTGGGTTTCAACCAGCCCCCAAAACAGCACGACACGGGCGGCCCGGGTTTCAACCAACACCCAAAACAGCGAGACAGGGGTGGCCTGGGTTTCAACCAACCCCCAAAACAGCAAGACAGGGGCGGCCCAGGTTTCAACCAGCCCCCAAAACAGCAAGACAGGGGCGGTCTGGGTTTCAACCGACGCTGTTGGAGCAGCGAAGCGGACGGGCGGGGACCGACGCAACGGCCGCACTCGGCCGCGCGGTCGGCACGTGCCCCGCCATCACCCCGTAGACCCATCACCCGGCATGCCCATTGCCCTTGAGACCCATTGGCCAATGGCACCGTCGGTCGATGAAGTGTCACACTCACGTGGAATGCACACGCCTCTCACTCCTCACGGAGCCGCCCGCTCGTGTTCGCGGCGCGTTGAGGTCCTGAGACTCGAGAGATTGCTCGACACCCCCGCAGGAAGCTTGAGGCTCACACACCGAAAGACAGGGGGCGTGTTTGCCCCCGCCGGGTCGGATCCATACACTTGGTGACTAACGCAAGAACTCCGACCCGCGCGCCGCCTCTATGACGCGCCGGTCGACGACAGGAAGCATGCTCATGGCCGACTACGGTTTCAATCGCAGTTCCCACGCGCAAACGCACGGGGACATGGAGGACGGGGGAGCTGCACTCTCTCGTTCCAACGATGCAACTCACCAGCTCAATAGCGCTCAAACGCAGACGCGGTGGCCAAGCGAGCCGGGGACACAGGAGTTCCGACAGAAAACCGTGGCGTTCTTCGATTCGGTCAACGACATGCTCACGGACGAGAAGGACATCTTCGACACCTTCCGCACGAATCTGGCGATCGCAGAGAAGGAGGCCGAGAACACCGAGGAGGGCAACGCGGCGGTGCTTGAGGCAATCAACCACGCCCTCCAGTCCGATCCGGCCACCCCTGCTCCCTCCGCCCCGGCGGCTCCCAGCGCGTCGGGAACCAGCACGTCAGGTGCCGTTGCTTCGGCTCCCAGTGCGTCGGGCACTGGGGCTTCCCCCTCCGCCCCGGCTGCCCCGAGCGCGCAGCCCGCGGACGCGCCCGCCCCGGCCGGTCAGATGCCCGAGTTCTGAGCGACAGGAGAACGACGATCATGGTTTCTTCACCGATGTACGACCGAGTCATGACGTTCGCCGCGCAGGCGGACCACACCGAGGAGCTGAGCGCGTGGGACAGCGAGCACCGGCGCGTTCTGCGCGGCTTCGAGGATGCGATCGATCGGGTGCGACACTTCCAGCAGCACCAGGGCTTCACCGGGCAGACCGGGGATGCCCTGAAGGCGTGGGCGGATAAGACGGTTGCCCGACTGGAGTCCAAGCGGGACTACTACATGCGCGGAATCACCCACTACGTGGCGGCCCGACAGGCCGTCGCGCAGGCGAAGGCGGACGCGAGGCAGCTCTCCCCCACCCTCCTCGACGCCAAGACGGAGGCTCTGCGCAGCGCCGCAACGGTGTCGCTGCCCTTCGCCCCCGTGCTTGCGCCCGTTCCGGGGCTTGTCGCCTCGGCCGTGCTCGCAACCGGGGTGGCCTACGTCAACGCGGTGGAGGCCCAGGCGAACGCGCAGCGCGAGGCGGCCGCAGCCGAGATCCTTGACCGCATCAACGCCGCGACGGGCGAACTCGGCGGTGGCATGGGAGACCTGACGCAGGCAGGCCCCAACACCGATAACAGCAATCTTGAGCTTCCACCTGCTCCTCTTCCCCCGAGCACCAAGGAGAACCTCGGTCGAGGTCACGTCCAGTACTCGCCCCACGACGCGGGGGTCTACGGTCGCAGCGCCGCCGACGACTACGGGCGGGCCCCGCTGCGCTCCGACAAGTCCCTGTACCCGGACGGCTACGCCGATCCGGACACGGAGGAGGCGATGCGCAGGCGCGCGCTGGCCTCGCACCAGGTGGCCAGGCGATACCTCCCGCCGGATGCGACGGGTTCCTACGACAGGCCGATCACGGATCCGCAGGACCTGATGGGCGTGGACCTGATGCACACGCGGGTGAACGCGAACCATCACCGCAACGGCTATGTGTGGGGCGGGCACGTTCCCGCCAGCCCCACCGACATCGACCATCCCCTGTGGCGCATCAACGGCGGTCCGGCCTCCGACGCAACCACGGCTGGTCGGCTCGGGGGCGCGGCCATGCTCGGCGCGGGGGCGCTGGGCCTGCGCGGGGCCGCGCGAATGGGATCGGCGGGGATCGGCACTGCCGGCGCCTCGGACCTGCGGGTCGGCTCCTTCGGCGGCAGAGGTTTCGGCACCTACACCCCTCCCGCCACCCAGGCACCCCAGGGTGGCGCAGGTTCCGCCCACCCTGCGATGATGGGCGGGATGGGAGCCGGCGCGGGCGGCGCCAAGGAGGATAAGAAGAGGCGTCGGCGCAAGTACGAGCCCTACCGCTACCTGGACGAGGACGAGGGGGCAGTGCCCGCGGGCTACGTCAACCCCATGTCTCAGACCTACGGATCGGACAAGGACATTGCGCCCGCCCCGCGCAAGGACGACGGATGGGATCCGTGCCAATGGTGACTTCTCCCCGCATCCGCGTCGCCCTGTCGGCGGCCTGCGCGACCGCCCTCGCCCTCGCGACACCCATCGTCGAGGCCTCCCCGGCGAACGCCGCCGACACCATCACGGCCGCCGACCAGCCCTACTTCGCCTACTACCACCTCGACCAAGCACGAGCCAAAGGCTACACCGGCAAGGGAGTGACAGTCGCAATCATCGACGGAAAAGTCGACACGGCCGCTAACGAGCTGAACGGCGCAACGGTCACCGACAAGACTCCCTGCACGGTTACGGTCACCCCCGAATCGACAGGACACGGAACTGGCACGGCCTCCATTCTCGTCGCACGTGACTACGGCGTCGTTCCCGATGCCACTCTTCTCGCGTATCAAACAGATGCAGGCGACGCGGATCCCGGAAGCGACTGCACGGGGATCGGCGGGATCAACCTTGCGGGATACCCCTCCCTTATCAATCACGCGATCAATGACGGAGCACAGATCATCAATCTTTCAGCGGGAAGTTCAGACCACAGCAACGAACTCCGCTGGGCCATCGCTCGGGCAATTCACCAGGGCATCCTCATTACCGGATCGGCCGGCAACGAGGCACGCGATGCAAACAACAAACACCTGGGCTGGTGGTCGGGGGTTGTCGGAGTCTCCGCAGTTGATCAGAATGGCGCATTCGCGAGTTACTCCTCCTGGGGTCAGGGGGTGACGACAGCCGCCGTCGGGGGTCCCGTGATCACGCGCGACTACCCGAGCAACGCATTCGTAGAAACCTACGGCACTTCCAGTTCCGCTCCTATCGTGGCGGGTTTCTTGGCGTTGGCGCGCCAAAAGTGGCCGGACGCGACCGCGAACCAGCTCCTCCAGCTCCTGGTCCACACCACGGTCAACACCGACGGCGGATGGAACCAGTACACCGGATACGGCCTGGCCAGCCCCGCAACCATGATCAACACCGACCCCAGCCAATACCCCGACGAGAACCCACTGGCCGACAAAGGCGGCGCAACCAGCCCCACACCCGAAGAAGTACGCCAATACGCCGACGGCATCGTAGACCCCTCCGAAATCGTCTACGACAACTCCTACACCTACCGAGGCCTCGACGAAAACACCCTCACCTCCACCAACAACCCCTACCCCACACACATCGGCACAAGCCCGCGATACCACACCAAATAACCCAGCCGCGCGCGGCGGAGTTCCGGCCCAGCGGACTTCCGGCCCGGCCTGCCCGGCTCGGCGGCGCCCCGCCAACGCGCGAAGGCCGGGATCCCCACGCGGGGACCCCGGCCTCGTCGCTGCTGAGCGAGCCCTAGGGCAGCGGCTTCACCGCCCGGTGCAGGCACGCGATGCCGCCCGTCAGATTGCGGTACTCCACCTCGCGCCAGCCGTTGGCGGCGATCATGCGCGCCACCTCCTCCTGCGAGGGCCACTGGCGGATCGACTCCACCAGGTAGTCGTAGGCGCCGCCGTTCGTGGAGGCCACGCGGGCCAGCGCGGGCATCACCGTCGACTGGTAGGCCCCGTACAGGCCGCGGAACACGCGCGACGTGGGGGTGGAGAACTCCAGCACCACCAGGCGGCCCCGGGGGCGCACCACGCGCATCATCTCGCGCAGGGCCAGGTCCGGGTCGGGAATGTTCCTCAGGCCCCACGAGATCGTCACGGCGTCGAAGGACGCCTCCTCGAAGTCGAGGCTCATCGCGTTGCCACGCACGAACTCGATGTCGGGGTGGCGCTCGCGCCCCACCTCGATCATGCCCTCGGACAGGTCGCAGGCAACCACCTCGGCGCCGCCCTTGGCCAGCGCGGCCGAGGAGGTGCCGGTGCCGGCCGCCAGGTCCAGGATGCGCTCGCCGGGGTGGGGGGCGACCGCCTTGCGCAGGGCGGCCATCCACACGTTGTTCAAACCGCCCGTCATCAGCGCATCCATCATGTCGTAGCGCGAGGCAACGGAGTCAAACATCGAGGCAATCTCATCGGGAACCTTGTGCAGGTCTGCGCGCGGGGCTTCGTTCATGCGTTAATCCTCGCACGTCTTTCAGCGCGCCGCCGCCCCTGCTCCTACCATGGGACCCATGCACGATAACTCCGGATGCTCGCGCCTCGTCTTTCGGGCGACGGCCCTGCCCGCAACGCACCCGGGGTCTACTTGCTCACTGACCCAGCTGCTGCCCGCTTCGGGCGGCGCCGCGTGGCTGGGTGCGCGCCGACAGATGGTAGGCCTCGGCCGCGCGCTCACCCTGGAGTCCGCGAGCGCCGACGCGATCGCGCAGGTGCGAGCCGCGTGGGAGACCGTCGCCGCCCCTGCCTCGGGCGAGGGGCCCGCCCCCGTGCTCTTCGCGTCCTTCGCGTTCCGCTCCCCCGCCCGCTCGGTGGCCTTCGTTCCCTCCCTGACCGTCATCGACGAGGCCGGGGCGCGCTGGGCGATCACGGCGGGCATCGGCCGCGCCCCCGATCCGTTGGAGGCCGTGGACGACGCGATGGGCGAGGCGAGGCGGAGCCCGCGCGTGCCCGACTCGCTGTCTTGTGGCCACGGTTCCATGTCGCGGGGCCAGTGGCGAGACTCGGTCCGTCAGATGGCGGCGCGCCTGCGCCAGGGGGCGGCCGACAAGGCGGTCATGGCTCGCGACATGACGGTGCGCTGCTCGCGCGGCTTTGACGAGCGCTACCTGCTGGAGCGCCTCAGCCACCTCTACCCGTTGACGTGGCGGTTTTGCGTGGCTTCCCTGGTGGGGGCCTCCCCCGAGATGCTCGTCTCCGCCCGGCGCGGGGCCGTGTCGTCGCGCGTGTTGGCTGGGACCTGTGCGCCCGGGGACGGGGAGCGCCTGGCGGGAAGCGACAAGGACCTGCGCGAGCACGCTCTGGCCTCCGATTCTGTCTCCACGATCCTGGCGCGCCTGTGCTCCGAGGTGAGCACGCGGGGGCCGTTCCTTCTGGAGCTGCCTAACGTCGTTCACCTGGCGACGGACGTGTCCGCGCGCCTGAAGGACGCGCACCTCCTGGGCCTGGTGGCCGCGCTGCACCCGACGGCCGCCGTGTGCGGCACTCCCCGCGACCTCGCAATGCGCCTCATCGAGGAGCTGGAGGACACGGAGCGGGGGCGCTACTCGGGTCCGGTGGGCTGGGTGGATGCGTCCGGGGACGGAGAGTTCGCGATTGCCCTGCGCTGCGGATTGGCGTCGGGCACGCGGCTGAGGCTCTACGCGGGCGCGGGCATCATGCCGGACTCAGATCCAGACGCGGAGCTGGCCGAAACCGAGGCGAAGATGCGTCCCCTGCTGGACGCGCTCGGGGTCTGAGGATCCCCTCGCCACGCAGCCCGTGCGCATGCCGCCACGTGTTCCCCGCGGGGAAGACGTGGCGGCAATACTTTCCGGGGTATCCGGCGCCCTCCCGCTCAGGAGCCTTGGATCGTGACGGAGACGTCGAAGGTGGCTCCGTCTCGCGCGACCGTCATGGTGACGGTGTCGCCGGCCTTGTAGCGGCGCACGTAGCCGATGAGCTGCTTCGGGCTGGTCACTTCCTGCCCCTCGACCTTCGTGATGACGTCGCCGGAGCGCAGGCCCGCGGTGGCGGCGCCCGAGCCGGGGGTGACGTCCTGGACCTGTGCGCCGACGAAGGTGTCGTTGCCGATGGTGGTGGTCGCGGCGCGTACGGTGACGCCGAGCATGCCGTGGGAGGCCTGGCCCGAGGCGATCAGCTGGTCCGCCACGGAGACGACCAGGTCCGAGGGGATCGCGAAGCCGAGACCGATCGACCCGGCCTGTCCGTCCGAGGAGGAGGACAGCGACTTGATCGAGGAGTTGATGCCGACCACGGCACCCGACGCGTCGAAGAGGGGGCCGCCGGAGTTGCCGGGGTTGATGGAGGCGTCGATCTGGATGGCGTTGGTGACGACCAGGTCGGAGGACGCCTGGGTCGGGTCCTGCTGGGTCGAGGAGTCTTCCATGGACACCTCGACGGGGCGGTTGAGGGCGGACACGATGCCGGTCGTCACCGTGTTCGACAGGCCCAGGGGCGCGCCGATCGCCATGACGGGGGCGCCGACCTTCAGGGTGGAGGAGCTGGCGAATCGCGCGACCGTGAGGTCCGAGGGCGGGTTGTCCAGTCGGATGACCGCCAGGTCCGTGGTCCTGTCGTGGCCGACGATGCGGGCGCTGTACAGGCGCCCGTCGGCGAGGGTGACTTGGATCTTTCCGCCGCTGACGACGGAGGCGATCACGTGGTAGTTGGTGACGATGTCTCCCTGGGCGTCGTAGACGACGCCGGATCCGGTGCCTCCCGAAGAGGAGGCTCCCTGCGTCTGGATGGTGACGACCGCCGGCGAGACGGCGGAGGCCACGGCGCTCCAGTCCGTCCCGTCGCTGGACGAGGCGGGTACGGCGCTGACGGTGCCGCCGTTCATGTTGGTGGGGGTGGAGGCGCGCAGCAGCGCGGGGCGCAGGTAGAGGACGGCTCCCAGGGTCATCGCGACCGTCAGGATCATTGCGGCGACGAGGGCGACCCAGCCCGGGCCTTTCTTCGTGACGACGACGGTCGGGGTGGCGCTCGCCTCCGGGGCGGCGTAGCCCGCGTAGGGGGCCCCGATGGGCGGAAGGTACGAATCCGCCCGAGCTGCGGCTGCGCCGGGAGTGTCGGTGGGTGGGAGCGGGGCTGCGGAGGCGGGCATCTCCCGCGTGGCGTCGCCAGCGCTACCGTAGATCTCTCGCGTGGCGTCGTCGTCACCTGGGATCCGGGGGGTTGGCTGCTCGACCTGGTCGGGATGCGGCCGATACTCGCTGGCCGCGTCCGCGTGCGCGGAGGGGAACGCCCCCTGCTCGTAGCTGGGCGTTTCGGCGCGACGCTGCGAGTCGGCGTCGTGGAGTGGTTGTTGCGGCTCTGTCATGGTTCCCTCGTCGTATCACTTTGGCTGTCGGAACTTCAGTATGGTCGTCTTCCTCAAAGACGCACTGGAAACGCCCTGGGAGTATCCTGAAAGGCCTGCACCCCCGCGCTTAGCGCAGAATGTCACGGATCGCGCCGTACAGGTGTGCGGCGCGTTCGACGGGCGCGTGGATCAGCCGGGGCCCGGGCGCGGGGGTGGCCAGGATGGAGCTCAGTTCCTCGGGGGTGTCGGCCCTCGCGAAGGAGACGCCGTAGGCGGTGGCGAGGGCCGCGTAGTCGACGGATTGGGCGAGACCGAACCAGCGGTCGTACGCGTCGCGGCTCGCGGCGGCGCCGTGCTCGAGGGTGGCGAAGATGCCTCCGCCGTTGTCGTCGGCGAGAACGATATCAAGGTCCGAGTGGGTCGCCGCGGCGAGCGCCAGCGAGGAGGCATCGTGGCACAGGGTCAGGTCACCCATGACAGCAGTGACGCGCCCGCCCGCGCCAACGGAGCGGGAGGAGGCGGACCCGAGTGCGACGCCGACCGACGTGGCGATGGTCCCGTCGATTCCGGCCTGTCCTCGGTTGGAGTGAACGGCTCGTCCTTCCAGGGAGGGCACCGCGAGGTCGAAGGCGCGCACGGGGTTGGAGGCACCCAGGACGAGGGGGCCGTCGCTCGCCCGGGCGACCGCTCGGGCGAGGTCGATCATCGTGCGCCCCGAACCCGCCGCTAGGAGGTCGCCTATTCGTTGCCCGGCGAGTTCGCAGGCCTCGCGCACTCGCGTCGCCCACGCGGCCGCGGCGCCGCAGGGACGGGTCGGGGGCGTGAGGTCGGCGACGACCGTGGAGGCGTTTCCCGAGATGTCGGTCCACGGCGCGTGCTGGTCGACGACGACGACGCGAACGTCGGGGCGGGCCAGGAGGGCGTGGATGGGCCGCGAGAGCGTCGGACGTCCCGTCACGACGACGGTGTCCACGTCCCGGCCGAGCGTTCCCGCGACGATGGACTGCTCGTAGGGGGTCACTCCCCCTCCCGCCCACGCGCCCGATGCCGGCTCGGACAGCAGGGGGAACCCGGATGCCTGGGACCACAGGCGCGCGCGGCTGCTGGCCCCCTCACCGGCGATGATGAGGCCGGCGCTGGCCTCCCCAACCGCGTCTTCCCAGCGCAGGGGGGTGGGCGCGCTCGCCGGCACTCGGGTCGCTCGAGCCGGCTGCTCCTCCCCTCGCGCCTCCGCGTCGGCGGGGGTGAGCGGGTCGCGGAACTCGACGTTGATCTGCACGGGGCCGGGGGCGCCGGTGGGGGCGCCGACGGCGGCGGCCACGGCTCGGCTGACTTGCCCGGCGAGCGCCACCGAGGGGTCCTGCGCTTCCAGGCCGATGCATGCGCGTGCGTGGGTGGCGAAGAGGCGCGACTGGTCGGTTGCCTGGGAGGCGCCGACGCCACGCAGTTCGCCGGGCCGATCCGCGGTGACGGCGAGGAGGGGCAGGCGGGCGTGGGCGGCCTCGAGAACGGCGGGCGCGAGTTCGGCGACGGCGGTTCCCGAGGTGACGATGACGGCGGGAAGTGCCCCGGCGCGGGCCAGGCCGACCGCCAGGAAGCCTGCGCCGCGCTCGTCCAGGACGGGGCGCGCCTGCCCGCCGAACGCCCCGGACTCGAGGGCGTAGGCGAAGGGGGCACTGCGCGACCCGGGACAGTACAGGACGTGCGTGACGCCCAGGGCGCTCAGGGCACGCAGGATTGCGCTGGCGGTATCGACGGAGGGCATGGGCCCAGCCTACCGGGAGGCCGCCCCCAGGTGCTCGGCCATGCCTTCGAGGCGCATCCCCCAGCGCGCGATCAGGTCTCCGTCGACGGGGGTGCGGTCGATCAGCGCCTGGTCGGGTTCGCGCCGTTCCACGGGCAGGCGGCCGCGCTCGGGCACGAGGGGCTCGGTCACGTCCCCCACCAGCAGCGAGGCGGTGGCCAGTCCGGCGGCGCGGGATGCTCCGGGGACGGCGGCGGCCGCGGCAACGCCGACGGAGAGTCCGACGGAGGTCTCCAGCGCGGAGGAGACGACGACGCCCAGCCCGCTCTTGCGTGCGACCCGCAGGGCGGCTCTCACGCCGCCCAGGGGGGCAACCTTGATGATGACGACGTCTGCCGCCTGTTTGCGGGCGACCTCCATCGGGTCGTGGGCGCGGCGGATCGACTCGTCGGCGGCGATGGGCACGTCAACGCGACGACGCACCGCGGCCAGTTCGTCGACCGTCAGGCAGGGCTGTTCGACGTACTCGATGGGAACGGACCCGGCGGCCTTAGCCATCGCGGGGATCGCCGCGCACGCCTCGTCCACCTCCCATGCTCCGTTGGCATCCACGCGGATCTTCGCCTGGGATCCGACGGTGGCGCGCAGGGCGTCGGCGACCGCGGAGATCCTCGCGCAGTCGCGTCCGACGCTCACGCCCGGCTCGGCCACCTTGATCTTCGCGGTCGCACATCCGCCCGAGGCGATGACCCGCTCGTGGGCGTCCTCGGGCGAGACCACGGGGATCGTCACGTTGACGGGGACGAACTTCCTGCGGGAGACCGGCGGAAATCGGCGTGCCGACTCGAGCGCGGCCGCCAGCCAGCGCGAGGATTCGGCGTCATCGTAGTTCCAGAAGGGCGCTGCCTCCCCCCACCCGGCCTGGCCGCGCAGGAGGAGGCCTTCGCGGCGCGTCACCCCGCGGAAACGAGTCGTCATCGCGATCTTGTAGACGAGCACGTCGGTGACGCCCTCGAGGGCGTATCGCGTCTGGCGACTCAGCGTGCGCATGGGAATGCGTAGGAGCGTCGGTTCTGGCGCCACGTTCATGTCCCCTCCTTACTTACCGGTAATATTGTCACCCACACATGCCCGGGCCTCAACTCCTTCACCCCGAGGCTTGTAGGGTATTCGACGGTGCGCGGTCTGGCCACAAGCCAACCGCGCATTACCGAACGGCTGGCAAGCTACGGCGGCTCCGGCTCACGCTCGCGCGTCCGACGAGCCCGGCTTGCGGCACGCGCCGCCCTCGTTACTCCCGGGCCTCTCGTTGCGCGCTCGCGGGCGTTCACCCCCGCACCGGCCTCGTCGGCTAGAATCCCCCACATGAGCGCCCTGCCCTTCGTTTCCGACACCTTCGACCCGACCCGCTGGCGCGAGGTCGAGGGCTTCGACTTCACCGACATCACCTACCACCGGGGGATTTCCCGAGGCCCCGCCCTCGACGGCCGCGAGTCGGGCGCCGACATGCCGGTCGTGCGCATCGCCTTCGACCGCCCCGACATCCGTAATGCCTTCCGGCCGGGCACGGTTGACGAGCTCTATCGCGCCCTCGATCACGCGCGCCAGACGTCCTCGGTGGCCGCCGTGATCCTCACGGGCAACGGGCCGTCCGCGCGCGACGGCGGCTACTCCTTCTGTTCGGGAGGCGATCAGCGCGTTCGGGGGCGCGACGGCTACCGTTACGAGGTCGAGGACGCCGACCCCGAGGCTCCCCTGCAGAAGCGACGCGAGCAGATCGACCCGGCGCGCGCCGGACGGCTGCACATTCTCGAGGTTCAGCGCCTCATCCGCACCATGCCTAAGGTTGTCATCGCCGCGGTTCCCGGGTGGGCTGCGGGGGGCGGGCACTCCCTCAACGTGGTCGCCGACCTGTCGGTGGCCTCGGCGGAGCACGCCGCATTCATGCAGACTGACGCGAACGTCGGCTCGTTTGACGCGGGCTACGGCTCGGCTCTCCTGGCCCGCCAGGCCGGAGACAAGCGGGCGCGCGAGATCTTCTTCCTGGCCGAACGCTACGACGCCGAGGCCGCTGAGAGGTGGGGCGTGATCAACAGGGCGGTTCCCCACGCCCAGCTGGAGGAGACGGCGCTCCAGTGGGCGGCGACGATCGCGACCAAGTCCCCCCAGGCGATTCGCATGCTGAAGTTCGCGTTCAACCTGGCGGACGACGGGTTGGCCGGGCAGCAGGTTTTCGCGGGCGAGGCCACCCGCATGGCGTACATGACGGCGGAGGCCCAGGAGGGGCGCGACGCCTTCTTGGAGCACCGCGCCCCCCGCTGGGAGGATTACCCCTACTACTACTGAGGCTTGCTCCACTTTTGGGTCGCACCACCGTGGCAATTCCAGACCGTGAGGCGATTTCCGTTCGTGTAGTTGTCTCCGTCCAGCGCCAAGCACTTGCCTGAATGCGGGTTGTAGTACTGTCGTCTTGGCGTGTAATACCAGGTCTGAGACGGTGCTCCATTGCAGTCCCAGAGATGGGTGTAGGTCCCGTTGTCCGTCCCCTGGTGCTCGAGATCAACACATTTGCCCATCACGGACAGAGTGCTGCCATCGTATGTGAATCGTTGAGCCGCAACCGAAGCACAGTCGTAGAGCTGGATTGGCGTTCCGTTATCAGATACGCCCGCACGAGCGTCCATACACTTTTGCGCTTGGTTCACAACATTGCCGTTTCCAGCCGTGCTCTGTCCCATAAAGAGGACATCCCAAGCGTGGAGATTGTCGACGTCAATATCAACGTAGTTGCCCTTCTCGTCAACGCCAAGACGCGAAGTCAATGCGACAGCTCGTGTCCCGTGCTCAGTATCAGGAGTGACCTTGTAAATGGTCCCCGGTGTGGGCGAATCTCCGTAGTGGTAGCGGACCGTGAAGTGTCCTGTATCCCTCACATCGTTACCGGGGTCCCGCCAGTACTCGTCGTTGTTGAGGAGATTGATCAGGTGGATCACATCCATTCCACTCGAGCGCATAACGCGAGCGTAGATCGTGTTCTTCAGGCCGTCGCGGGAAACGTTGTATCCGGGAATCTCGACGATTGAGTCGTCAAGTGGGCGCAAGGTCGGCCCGTAGAGTAATTCCTCATAGCCGGTGGTTGCGTCATAGTAGCGCCTAATCCACTTCGACAGATCCTCATCCATCCACTTGGTGCGATCCGGAAAGTAGGCGGCGGCTATCATGCGATCATCCTGTCCCATTTCAATGTGGCTAGCTCCATTGGCAGCGAGCGCCGCATCGAAGAGTTGGACGGATGGGGTGGAGAACGAGTTGATATGCAGCTCGTCAAGATTGATGTACCCGTAGTCTCCTTCGTCGACACTGATCGTCACCGTATGGTCTCCCTGACTGAGGTAAGCCCAGGTGCCTCCCTCAATGTTCCAATGGTCCCAGTCCTGTGTCAGTCCCAGGAGAACGTTGCGCGAGACAACCTGTCCATCGACAGAGAACGTGCGAGCCGCCAGTGCACCAGTGCCATTTGACCACCGCGGGACGAGGCCATAGTTGCGCGAGGCGTCCACGTGGACTCGGAATGTCACAGAGTCGCCTCGTTCCCCGAAATGGTCAATGAATCCCGTGCCCGAGTAGTCGCTATGATCCGTGGCCACTTGCACGCCCGAGCGTGACACGGTCGACGATTCGGCCTCGTACCCAGGGCCGTTGTTCCACTTGTTGTTAACGTACCCGGCGACGACTGCTGGCTTATTTCCTGAGAGGATACGCTGTTGTTGCAGGTAGCTTTGCACCTCTTTGTAGCGTTCGTGGGAGTCCCACATTTCCGTGTACTGGTAGGTTGCCGACCCCGCAGCCATGTGGTCCATACCAAAGCCGTCGACCGCGTTCATTCCGACGGGTTTTCCGGTGGCGTCCACGGTCTGATCGATGAGCGTCCCAAAAGCCTTGGGAAGATCAACGGGGACGCCACTCATTGTTGCCATGCCTCCCTGGTGATCATCACTATGCCCCCAGTCACCGAGCTGGTCGAGGTGTGTTCCATCGAACCCTACGTCTGCAGTCTGGCGGACATACTGGGAGACGATGTGCGAGCGCCATGACGAGTTGGATGGGTCCATGATCCACAGCGTGGAGTCGGGCCGATTCGCCAGCATTTCGAAAGACCAGGGGTTCCCACTAGCCCGGTAGGCGAGTCTCCAGTCCGGGCTCACCCCATACGATTCGTAGCCGTTGAGCGCTGCGTAGCTCATGGAGTAGGGGTAGGCATCGACGGAACGCCACTGGGCCGAGGTAATCAGGCCCTGAATGGTATCTCGTGACATTTTCTCCCCACCCCACGAGGACCAGGTCGGTGCGATGACGTTGCCTTCGTAGGGAACTGGGGTCTCATGGCGATACATCCAGTCGTAAAACTGGAGGGCGTTGATGTGATATTTCTGAGCAAGGTCGTCGATAACCCGTTGTTGGTCCGACTCATTCATACCCTCCGGGTAGGAGTCTAGGAAGCCGAAGCGCAGGTAGCGATAGGGATCGGAGGAAACATCCAGGGCGGTCTCGCCCTGCGCTCCGTTGTCGGAGTCGGCTTCGATCATGTACCCGGTGTAGTCCTGGTCCGGGGCGCTAAATTCCCAGACCGCACGTCCGGATCCATCGACAGCTCGATCATCCGAGACCATGACCTGTTCTCCCAGGTGCATGAGCCGGAAACGAACGTGGGATGCCCCGGTGACCTCTGCGGTCACTTCCACGCTCTGGTTGGGCAAGTAACGGGCGTTCTCTGTCCATACGCGCGTGATCTGCTCCTGCGCGTATGCCGGCGTCACCAGACCGATGACGCCGCAGGCGGTCGCCGCTGCCATCGCAACAAACGCCATTTTCGTGGACAATAATCGCGATTTCATGGTGTTTTCCTTTTCAAGACATCGTTGTCTGACCCGCGCACAGGTCGGGCGAGAACGGTTCTTTTCCGTCGTTACGTGCCCGCCCCATAGGTGCACGTTGTCGCTTCGTCTCCCTTACGGGTGACGAAGCCTACGAAACCCCCGGAGCGACCGGTACGGGCGGCCGCAGGGAATTCATCGTTGTGAAGTTAGTGGACGTACACTCTCGCCTCCCATTCTCCGAGGGTTTCCGGGACTCCCCTCCATTCCTCGGGCAGGTCTCGATTGGCCAGGATCAGATCCCCTGTCACTTCCCGCGCGGCCTCGCCGAGGGGCGCAGGGCGGGAAGAGAGGTTGACGAGGACCGTTGCCACGGCCTCGCCGAGGGTGCGCCTGTAGGCGAAGATCGCGGGCGAGGAGGCGTGGATGCGCTCGTAGGCGCCGACCGCGATGACGGGCAGACCGTGGCGGATGTCCGCGAGCGCACGATAGTAGGCATGCACGGAGGACGGGTCCCCGACCTGTGAGGCGGCGTTGATCTCCTCGTAGTTCGGGGTGACGCCGATCCACGGCGTGCCCTGCGTGAAGCCCGCGTTCGGGCTCGCATCCCACTGGACGGGGGTGCGCGCGTTGTCGCGCCCGGTCAGTGCCAGGCCGGACAGGACAGACTCGGGGCTCTTCCCCTTCTCGGTCGCCTCGCGGAAGTAGCGCAGGGCTTCGATGTCACGGTAATCCTCAATGCTGTGGAAGACGCCGTTGGTCATGCCCAGCTCCTCGCCCTGGTAGACATAGGGGGTGCCGCGCAGCATGTGCAGGGCTGTGGCTAGGGCGGTCGCCGACGCGTAGCGGTGCGCTTCGTCGCCGAAGCGGCTGACGGCGCGCGGCTGGTCGTGGTTGTCCAGGTAGAGGCTGTTCCAGCCGACCTGGCCCTGGGCTTCCTGCCAGGCGCTCAGGCAGTCGGCGAGCTCGCCGGGACGCAGCGGGCGCGGGTCGAACTTCCCGCGCTCGAGGCCGAGGTCGACGTGGTCGAATTGGAACACCATGTCGAGCTCGCGCCGAGCGGGGTCCGTGAAGAGAAGGACGTTATCGCGTCGCACGCCGGGGCACTCGCCGACCGTCATGGTGGCGCTGCGCCCGTCGAATACCTCGCGTCGCATCTCGGCGAGGTATTCGTGCAGGTGCGGGCCCTCGGAGAAGTGCGGGAAACCCTCGCCCCACGCGCGCCCGGGATAGACGATGCCGTCGGGCAGGCCCGGGTCCTTCGAGATCAGGTTGATGACGTCCATGCGGAAGCCGTCGACGCCGCGGTCGAGCCACCACTTCATCATCTCGTAGATGGCTTGCCGCACGTGCGGGTTGTCCCAGTTCAGGTCGGGCTGCTTGCGATGGAAGAGGTGCAGGTAGTACTGACCCGTGGCCTCGTCCCAGGCCCAGGCGGAGCCGGAGAAGAAGGACCCCCAGTTGTTGGGTTCGGCGCCCGCCTCGCCGCCCACGCAGCCGGGGCGGGGATCGCGCCAGATGTACCAGTCGCGCTTCGGGTTGTCCCGCGAGGAACGCGACTGCGCAAACCAGGGATTCTCGTCGGACGTGTGGTTGACGACCAGGTCCATGACGAGGCGCATGCCCCGCTCGTGGACGCCCTCCAGCAGGCGGTCGAAGTCCGACAGCGTGCCGAACATCGGATCGATGTCGTAGTAGTCGGCGATGTCGTAGCCGTTGTCTGCCTGCGGGGAGGCGTAGATCGGCGAGAGCCACAGGACGTCCACGCCCAGGCCCTTCAGGTAGTCGAGCTTGGAGCGCACGCCCTCAAGGTCGCCGAAGCCGTCTCCGTTGGAGTCTTTGAAGGAGCGCGGGTAGATCTGATAGACCACGGCGCCCTTCCACCACTCGTCGGGACCCAGGCCGTTGCCTGCCGGGTCGAGCGCATCGTTACGGAAGAACATGAAGCACCTGCCATACGTTAAGGTCGGGGAGGGGGACAACGGCCTGGCCGTCGACGATGCGCACGTCCAGGGGGATGAGAGTCGGGCCCACATCGGGATCCGCTGCGGATACCCGGGGCACGCGCCCGAACAAGGGTTTCAGACGCAGCGTACCGCCTCGTAGCGTGATCGCCGGACGGTGGGGACCGTCCCACACCGTGTCGGATTGCCCAACCAGGTTGATGAGGTGGACGACGAGCGCGTCCCCCACACGGGTGACGCGCCGCCACACGCACCCCGGGGCGGCCTCCCAGCACACGGGTGCAGCATCGAAGGAAACGTCAATGTCCCCGTTGTAGTCGCCCACGTACGAGGCCGTCACGTCAACGATCCCCGGGTCCATGAGGATCTCGTCGTTCGCGACGAGGAAGTCATACCAGTTCGCAAGCATGTCGAGGGTCTCATCCTCGGCGGGCATGTTGCGCACGTAGTACGGGTCGACGAGGAGGCGGCCGTCCTCTCCGGCGAGGAGCTGGGTGGCGCCATGCGAGAAGAGCGTCGCCATCGTCAGGCGCGTGGATACGTCGGCCACGTCGCGGGCAGCCTTGTCATAGACGGACTGATAGGCCGCTAGGACGACGGGCTTCCCGCCCCCGACAAGTCGGGCCCTCGTCGCCACGCGAGCCAGGGCCTCGTACGTGGTGACGGGTTCCCAGGGCTCGATGTAGACCGCGTCCTGAGGGGCCGCAGGCGAGGACCACGTGGGGAAATCATTGACGTTGTTGAACACGAGCGTCGCGTCCGGCATGGCCTCGCGCACCCCTTGGATGAGGGCGTCGAAGGAGGCGGCCACGTCGACAATCTCGCCGTCGGCGCGGACGGCTGTCTTCGGGTATCCGTACTGGTCGAGGTGGAAGCCGTCGAAGCCGACCTCACGTGCAGCAGCCTTGATGTCTGCCACAAAGTGTTCAAGCCAGCGCGGGTGGGCTGGATCGACGATGTGCAGGAAGTCTGCGAGCGAGTAAGGATCCCCTGCAGCGTCCAGCAGGGCCGTATCCTCCCACTGCTCCCACTCCTCATCGCCCACACCATAGACGGCCGCATAGCCCATCGAACGCGTGCCCGCCGCCCCCAACGCCTTGATGAGGGAGCGCACGGTCGCCAGGGAAATCGGCTGATCCAGGGCGTCGCGGTACTCCTCTCCCCCACCCAGCAGGTCGGCGTGCCGATACGCCCAGTCGTAAAACTGGATGTCAGTCAGGTGCAGGCGACGCGCGAAACGGGCTACCGCCTCGGCGTCCTTTCCCGGACGGAAGGAGGCAACGAAGCCGTAGCGCAGTCGGTCCGAGGCCGAGGCGCACACCTGCACGGCGCTGGACGCGCCGGTCGAGGGTTGGGCAATGCCGTAACCGCCGACCGGCAGCTCTCCAAGATCGACGAGGCCGGGGCGCTCGCACGGGACCTCACGAACCGGTGAGCCCAGGTGGGTGACGACGAGGTCACCGGGGCACGAAATCTCGACGTGGACGGCCGTGCCGGGCAGGTAGACAGATTGGGTGGGAAGGAGCAAGGGAGTCATCCTTTCACGGCCCCTGCGGTCAGGCCCGCAACGAAGTGGCGCTGGAACACCAGATACACGACGATGACCGGGAGAATCGCGATGAGAGACGCGGCAAACACGAGCCCCCACTGGGTGGAGTTTTGCCCATGGAACAGCTGAATGGCGATCGGGAGGGTGCGCTTCGTTTCCGTCGAAATGACCGTGAGAGCCCACGCGAACTCATCCCAGGTGGCCAGGAAGGTAAAGATGACGGTCGTCGCGAGCGCTGGCCTGGCCAGCGGCATCGCGAGCCGCCAATAGCGCGTCCACACATTCGCGCCATCGACCTCCATGGCCTCGTCAAGTTCTCGCGGAATTCCCTCGAAGAAACTGCGCAGCAGGAACGTGTTAAGTGCCAGGTTCCCCGAAACGTAGAAAAGCACGAGGGCCCACAGGTTGTCGATCAGATGCAGCTGCTTGGTGAGCACGAACTGCGGGATGATCAGCATCATCGAGGGAATCATGAGGCCGAGCAGGAGGGCACGGAAGAACCACTCCTTGCCGGGGAAGTCGAAACGTGCGAACGCATATGCCATCATCGAGGAGAGCCACACCGCCAGCGCCGTCGAGGTCACGGACACGAACGCCGAGTTCAGGACGTAGCGGGAAAAGTCCTGAGTCGTCCACGCCTGCACGAAGTTGTCGATCGTCCCCGGGTCGGGAATGAACTTCGGAGGCGTCTCCAGCACGTAGGCCTGCGGCTTGAAGGCCGTCGATACCATATATGCAAACGGGAGGATCATGATGATCGCACCGACCGTTAGGACCACGAAGCGCAGCGACGATCCCGCGACTCGTACCGTCTTGTTTCGAGTACTCATGCGCCCACCCTCTCGTCGTCACGATTCAACACCTTGAGCTGAATGACTGAGATGATGAACACGAGGATCGTCAGCACGACGGCGATCGCCGAGCCGTATCCGAAGTTCAGGTCAGAGAAGGCCAGGCGGTACATGTAGGTCAACAACACCTCAGTCTGGCCGTTCGGCCCGCCCGTCGTCATGAGCAGCACCGACGTGAAGACGTTGAGCCCACCAATCACCAGCATGACGATGACGAAGACGGTGGCGGGCCAGATCGCCGGCACTGTCACAGCCTTGAAGCGCTGCCACCAGTTCGCTCCATCAACGAGGGCGGCCTCCTCCAGCTCCTTGGGCACCCCTTGGAGTGCCGCGAGGAAAATCATCATCGACCAGCCGATCCCCTTCCACACCCCCAGCGCACAGATCGCGATCATGGCGGTCCAGCGGTTCGACAGCCACGAGGTCTCCCCTGAGCCGAGGTGGGCGCTGCCCAGCATGTAGTTGATGAGTCCCTGGTCGGCGAACAGGTATTTGAAGAGCAGGGAGACGACCACCCAGGACGTAACGACGGGCAGATAGTAGAGCACCCGAAACAGAGGTTGGAGGGGTGCCTTCGAGCGCAGAAGCATCGCGACGGCGAGGCCGAGGACGATCTGCGGGGGCACCGTGAGCAGCATGTAGATCCCGGAGTTTCCCAGTCCCGTCCAGAAGGAAGGGTCGTGGAATGCCTTCACGTAGTTGTCCAGGCCAACAAAGTCCGAGTTCGAGCCCTTCACGATGTTCCAGTCGTAAAAGCTCATCTGCCCCGAACGCACCATGGGGTACAGGATGCACAGGGCAAACAGGATCATGCCCGGGGCCAAGAAGAGGTAGGGCGCCACCGGGTTCCTCCGGGAGGAACGCCGATGCGCCCGAGGCGCCACGGCCTCGTCCACGGTGAAGGTGCTCATGTGTTGTCCTTTCCGGGGCCCAGCCCCGCGCATCAGCAGGGCCGGGCCCGGTGAGTAGAGCGACGCCGGGTTACTTGGCGGCGCTCAGGAGCGGGTCAATCTTCTGCGCTGCCTTCGTCAGGGCTTCTTTGACGGTCACCTTGCCTTCGAAGGCAGGGGTCAGCTCAGTCTTGAGTATCTCGTCGACTTTTCCAGCGTCGGGGATGGACAGACGAGACTTGGCGGTCTTGAGCTGCTCGGAGAAGATCTTGCTGCCCGGCGTCGCCTCGGCCTCGTCAGCAGCGTACTCGGCGACGACTGTCATCTGGCCAGCCTTGCTCATCGGCAGCTGGAACTCACGTGACTGAGTGAACTCGAGGAACTTGTACGAGGCCTCGAGATCCTTGGTCTGCTCCGTGATGACGATGGACTCGCCGCCGACGACTGAGATGGATCCGCCCTCGCCCGCGGGGACTTTCGAGTAGGTGGGCTTGAAGTCCGGGTACGAGCCCGCCCAGATCTGTTCCATCCACGGCCCGTCGAGGATGGTCGCGTACTCGGCCTTGGGCATGCCGTCCTGCGTCTTGGTCGCGCCCTCGTTACCGATGATCGCGTTGGGGATTTGCCCCTCCTGATAGAGATCAACGAGGAACTGGACTCCGGCGACGGACTTGTCGGAATCCAGGTAGCCCGATGCCTTGGTCTGATCAGGGTCGGAGATGTCGCCGCCTGCGCTCCAGATCCACGGCATGATGTTCCACTGCGAGATGTCCCCGTCGGCGAACGCGTAGACCGAGCCGCCTGCGTCCTTTGCCTTGGCGGCGAGGTCCTTCAGCTCGTCAAAGGTCTCAGGTGCCTTATCGACGCCGAGCTTCGCGAGGGCATCAGGGTTTGAGATGAGCACGCGCGTGTTCGTATCGAGGGGCAAACCGTAGTGGTGGCCGTTATACAGGGTCGTACCGAGCAGGCCCGGGTAGACCTTGGCCGCAAGCGCATCGTAGTTCGGCATGTTGCCGTCGAGCTGCTTAAGGACGCCCAGCTTTGCGAACTGTGCATTCCAGCCAAGATCAGTACGGATCAGGTCGGGCAGCTCTCCGGCGGCGGCTCCTGTCGTGAGCTTCTGCTTGAGTCCGTCATAGGGCATATCGACGTACTTGATGGTGATTCCGGGGTTCGCCTTCTCGAAGGCGGGGATGATTTCCTTCTCCAGCGCCTCCTTCTGAGCGCTGTTCGATCCCGCGCCGTACGTGCCCCACAGAGTGAGTTCGACGGTCGAGGGACCTGATCCGGAAGACGATGACTGGTCGGCGGTGTTGCTGCCACAGGCTGCAAGCATTGAGGCCGCAGCAAAGAGGGTGACACCCACGGTGAGGAGACGCTTTTGCTTCATTGCACTGTGAACTTTCTCGTGATCGCGACCGTCGTTGGCCGCACACAAGTAATTTCACCACACGAAATTAGTCGTGTCAAGATCAGGAGAAAATATGAGATCCACGTGTATTCTTTCTTTTACGAGAAAGGAATGGCATGACGTGGCAGCCCAAAGACGAGCTCGCTTCCGAGGTCGCACTCGAAGTTCTCATCCACGGCCCCCTTGGTCGGGCCGAACTCGCTCGACGCCTCGGCCTTGCCCCCGCAACACTCACGCGCATCTCGGCCGAGCTCATTTCTTCAGGCCTCCTCGCCGAGGTCCCCGAGGCAACGCAGAGGACCTCTGGGCGCCCCACCGTCCCCCTCGACGTCATCCCCTCGTCTCACTATTTTTTCGGCATCAAGCTCACAGACAGCGCACTAGATGCAACAGTCATCGATCTGAAGGCGACGCCTCTCGAGTCCTACCGGGTCGCCCTCGAATCGACCACACCCACCCACGTTGTCAGTGCGATCACAAAGCTGACACGCCGAGCACAATCCTCCTACCGCCTTGATGCCGTCGGTATCGCTGTCGGTGGCGTCGTCAACGCACACGGCACTGTCGAATCAGCCCCATTCCTGAAGTGGCACAACGTTCCGCTCGCCACGCTCGTCACCGACTCAAGCCACCTACCCACCTTTGTCGCAAACGACCTATCCGCCTACACGCAGATCCAGCACTGGTTTGGAGCAGGTACGGGGCACGCCAACTTTGCAGTAATCACGGTCGGCGTGGGTGTCGGATATGGGTGTGTAGCAAACGGCGCACGCCTCGAGAACGAGGATTCAGGCATTGGCCTGATCGGACACTGGCCACTGGATCCTCTCGGCCCCATCTGCTCCCAGGGACACCGGGGTTGCGCCGAAGCAATGCTAACGACCCCAGCAATCTGCCGAGACGCATCAGCCGCCGTGGGGCGCCCACTCGGATGGCATGACGTTATCACCCTTGCAACTGATAAACATCCTGCAGTCACAACCATCCTTGCAGCCTCCGGACGTGCCCTCGGCCGCCTCGTCGGCATGGTCGCATCCCTCACCGCGCCCGAGGTAGTAATCATCGGAGGCGAGGGCGTCGCCCTAGCATCCCTCAGCGGCAACTCACTGTCTGCAGGAATTGCTGAGGTTCGCGATCCACGAGCATCAGCAATCCGCATTACCCTCTCAAATGGATCCAATGAGGCATGGTGTCGCGGCGCAGCAGCCATTGCCCTGCAGGGCTACATCGCTACCGGCAGTACAAGGTAGGCAAGTTAGGCCGTCCAACAGAACCCCAGAGCATCCCATCACGAGCGCTCACGTAGGCCACGAAACCGCCTCTGCTCCGAAACGAGGTAGTCAGCGCGGCACTATTGGCAGAACTGCGACCCCGAGGCGACGCATGACCATCAAAGATCACGCGAGGCGGCACACGGCAAAACGGGCCGGAACCTTCAAGTCCCGACCCGCCGCGCCTGTTCACGCGGTGAGGTTCAGTAGTGAACGACCACCGTATCGCCCATGTCCGTCCAGTCGTAGATGAACTTGGCAGCGTCGACAGGCATGTTCACGCACCCGTGGGAGCCACCGTATCCGCTCCATCCGAAGGACGAACGCCAGGGGGCGCCGTGCATGGCGTAGGAGCCGGTGAAGTAGGTGACCCACGGGACGCCTTCGGTCACGTACTTGCTGCCGTCGGCGTTCTCCCCGCGCATCGTCTGCACGTCGTACTTGAGGTAGACGTGGAAGGTGCCGGTGACCGTGGGCGTGTTGGGGGCGCCGGGAACCATGTAGAAGGGGCCTCCGGCGACCTTGCCGCCCACGTAGGCTGTCACGGAGTTGTCGGAGAGGTCGATGTCCACCCACTTCTCGCCCTCGGCCGCCTGGTAGACGAGGTTCTCGGTGCCTTCGGCGACCTGCTTGGTTTCGGAACCCGGTTCGACATCGTCGTAGTGGAACAGGCCCTCATAGGCGGTGCGCGACGTCATGGCCGCGACAACATCCTTCGTGATCTGCTCGGCATTGTTGGTCTTCAGACCCTTCTTGCCTTCGCGGGCGACCGTGAGGACCTGGCCCTCGGAGTTGACGTTGTCCACGCGGTTCTCGGGCTTGACGTCGGTCTTGGCCGCCAGGGCGTTCACCCAGTCGGCGACCTTGACGGCGTCAATGGAGGGATCGTCGAGAGAGCCGTCGTCCTTGGTCAGGAACTCCACCCACTTGACCTTGTCGGAGCGCTCGGCGCTGAAGGTGTCGATGCCGTCGGAAATCTCGATCGTGGTGTCCAGCAGGGCGTTGGCCTTGGTGGCCGCCGCCTGGGCGTTCTCGGTGGTGATCGCAGGCTCCGTCTTCTGGACGGAGGCGTCCCGGCTCACCGATGCCAGCGTGGCGCCGGCCTGCTTGACGGCGGCGCTCACCTCGTCGACGGAGATTCCGTCTCCGCTCTGGGAGGGCGTGACGGTGAAGGACTCGCCGTCGTCGGCGACGACAACCTGGGCGTCCCGAGTCTCGGAGGACAGGGTCGAGCTGGCGGTCGAGGCGAGCTTCCTGATGGCGTCCTCGTCGACGGTCATCACAGGTTCGACGCCGCGCGCGGAGAAGAGAGAATGAACGAAAGCGGGGAGCGACGTGGCCCCCTTCATGGCGGCATCGGCGGTCGCGTCCGCATCGATGGAGATGCCCGCCTCGTTGAGCGACGCCGTGGTTTCCTTGCCCTCGACGGTGATCGTCACGGTCGTGGCATCGGCCCGCTGGTTGGTCGAGGCGACGACCTGGTCGCGGGTCATCCCGGCCACGGAGGTACCCGCGATCGAGGTCCCCGGCAGGACGCGGCCCGAGTAGTTGGCCAGGTACACGACGATCGCGCACGCGAGAAGAAGAGCGACGGCGCACGCGAGGCCGATCGCCCACTTGGCTTTGAGGGATATGTTCTTGAGCATCGCAGCCTATCGTATAGCCTGAAGGCCCCTCGCGGGGAAATTCGATTGAAATTTCAGCTGCGTGATGTGCCACAGGAAAGGCGCGTCATTCCGGGGCTTGGCGCCGGAAACGTGACCATTGCCGCGAAGCGGCTTCCTACCTGCGAGAACGCCACCCCTTATCCTTGATATGTACGCGCTCGCCGTCGAACTTGGGAGGCTCATCATGGCTGCACCGCGAATCCTTGTCGTGCCGGGCGGCACGTCCGTCGGGGCCGTCGCACTGGCCAACGCGTCCCTCCACAAGCTCGTCGAGCTGCACGAGGAGCGCGCTGCTGACCCGAATCATCCAGCTCCCCACACGGTCGTCGTCCTGCGCGAGCCCGGCTCCGTCTCCCCCGCCACGTTGCGCGGTTCGTCGGCGAGCCCTCACGACGCCTTTCCGTCGGAGAAGTACCCCGGCCTCGCCGACAAGATCACCCAGGATCCGGCATTCTTCGAGGGGATCGACCTGGTGATCCCCACCTCGGGTTCCAGCGCGGGCGCCCCGCGCCTGGTCGGCCTGTCCACCGAGGCCCTCATCGCCTCGGCGAAGGCCACCGAGCTGGCGTTGGACGGGCCGGGCCGCTGGATCCTTGCGCTGCCGACCCACCACATCGCGGGCGCGATGGTTCTCCTGAGGGCCGCGGTGGCCGAGACCAGTCCGCAGGTTGTCGACACGTCGAACGGTTTCGACCCCCTCGCGCTCCTGCCCGCCGTTCGAGGCGCCACGCAGGACGACATGCCCGGCTACCTGTCGCTGGTTCCCACCCAGCTCTCCCAGTGCCTGGACGCGGGCGACGAGGTGGTCGCGGCGTTACGAACCCTCTCCGCGATCCTCGTGGGCGGGGCCGCCACCAACCAGCAACTCCTCACCCGCGCTCTCGACGCCGGGTTGAGGGTGCGCACCACCTACGGCATGACCGAGACGGCGGGAGGCTGCGTGTACGACGACCTCCCGCTTCCGGGCACGTCGGTGCGCGCGGTGGACTGGGATGGCCGCACGCGCCTGGCGATCAACGGCCCAACGCTCATGACCCGCTACCTGGACGCGGAGAGTCCCTTCTTCGACGAGGGCGGCCACAGGTGGCTGCTCACCGGAGACATGGGCATTATCCGAGCCTCGGGCACGGTGGAGGTGCGCGGGCGCGCCGACGACGTCATCATCTCCGGGGGATTGTCGGTGGCGCCGGGTCCGGTGCGTCGCGCTGTACGCTCCTACGACGGGATTTCGGATGCGTGGATCATGGCGACCCCGGACGCCAAGTGGGGACACGTGGTGACGGCCCTGGTCATCCCGGAGCAGATGCCCTCGGACGCCTTGGAGATGGCGGAGCTGGGGTCCTCGGTCCGCGAGCACGCCGCCGCTCGAATCGGTCGCGCCCAGGCTCCGCGCCGGGTGGTCGCCATCGATTCCCTTCCCTACCTGGGCTACGACAAGATCGATCGCGCGGCGGCCGCGGACGCCGCGACGCGCGCGGTCGGCACGGAGAGGGAGTGGGTGCGCTAGGCACCACCGCCACACCGACCCACCCCGCCTACACTGGTCGTCATGGCTTCCGTTTCTGATTGGATCGAGGGCGCTCGCCTGCGCACCCTGCCCGCCGCCGCCGCGCCCGTCATCGTGGGGTCAGCGGCCGCCTATCACCTGGGCGGCTTCGACCCGCTGCGCGCCTGCTTGGCCCTCGTCGTGGCCCTCGCGCTACAGGTGGGGGTCAACTACGCGAACGACTATTCGGATGGGATTCGCGGGACCGACGATAACCGCCAGGGTCCCGCCAGGCTGACGGGGGGTGGCCTGGCGCGGCCGAAGGCCGTTCTCGGCGCGGCGCTGGGATGCTTCGCGCTCGCGGGAGTGGTGGGCCTCGCCCTGGTGGCCGTGTCGGGCACGTGGTGGCTCATCGCGGCGGGCGCTGGCGCGGTTGCTGCGGCGTGGCTCTACACGGGTGGGAAGCACCCGTACGCCTACATGGGGATCGGCTTGTCCGAGCTCATGGTCTTCGTCTTTTTCGGGTTGATGGCGTGCGTGGGCACCTCCTGGACGCAGGTTCGCCAGGCCCCGTGGTGGCTGTGGGCGAGCGCGTCGGCGCTGGGCCTGCTGTCGGTGGCGCTGCTGATGGCCAACAACATCCGCGACATTCCCACGGACCGTCTGTCGGGGAAGATGACGGCGGCCGTGCGGCTAGGGGATCGCGCCTCACGCTGGGTGTTTGCGGCGTGCGCGTGGGTCCCGGTCGCGGTGCTCGCCGCCGTGGGTACGTCCGTGGGACTGCAACCGCTGGCGACCTGCGCGCTCGCCGTGGGCGCGGGCGCATGGGCCGCGGGCGTGAGCCTGCCGGTGCTGACGGGGGCGTCGGGAAAGGCCCTGATCGGCGTGCTGCGCAACACGGGGTTCTATACGCTCGCGTGGGGCGTTCTTGCCGCCCTGGCGCTGGTCCTGTCCTGAGGGGCCGCTGATGCGACGCCCGGAAGGCTGCGGGCTTTCGGGCCAGGCCCGCCGCGCGGGAGCTTTCCCCCCGGTTCACGCGCCTCAGTGCCCCCTGCGGTACAGGTACTCGTGCGCCCAGTCGCCCGCAATCCCGATGGCAGCGGCGAGCAGGCACACGAGCGCGATCGCCCGGAAGCATCCGGAGGCCAGCCACGGGGTGAAGACACCGATCCCGATGGCGGCGCTGCCCTGCATGGCGAGGTCGTTCATGGCCACGGCCCGCCCGTTCTGCCCGGGAGCAACGGTGGCGAACACGGTGTCGTAAATGGGGGTGAACAGGCCCCCAAAGCCCGAGTAGATGAGGCACATGGCCACCGTGATGACCCACGGACCCGCCCTCATGCACAGCGCGAGCACGACCGAGCCCGCCAGGATCAACCCGACGCACGCTCGCACCGTGCGTCCGCGGCCAAGGCGAGCCAAGGCAGCACCGGACGTCATGGCAGCGATCAACGCCAGGCAGTAGGCCGGAATGAGCCGCACCGAGACCTCGGCGGGCTTCAGGCCGTACAAGGTCGAGCCGATCCCGTTCATGAGCGGAGCGACCGTGAAGTTCATGCAATACACGACGAGGATCAGGCTGATCGAGCGCACCCACGGCACGTTGGTGAAGAAGGAACGCGTGATGAACGGGTCCCGCGCGCGGCCGATGTGCCACCAGAACGCGGCTGCCGCGAGCGCGAGGCCACCGACGAGCCACCAGCGCGGGTTGGCGGCCGCAAGGGTGAGCAGGAGCGCGCAGGAGGAGAAGAGCGCCAGACCGGTGACATCGAGGCGGCCCGCTCGCGAGCGCGCGGGGACGCGCCTGCCCATGACGGGCACGCAGGCCAGGCCGACGAGGGGGATGAGGAGGAGGATCGCCCAGTTGACGTCGGCGAGCAGGCCGCCCACAAGCATGCCGAGGGCTGTTCCTCCTTGGAAGGCCGCGCACATGAGTCCCACGTAGAGGCCTCGGCGCTTCGGGTCTCGAATGGAGGTCGCGAGGATCATGTAGGCCGAGGCCGCCGCCTGGTACCCCAGGGTCTGCAGGGCGCGCGCAACGATGACGCCGATGAGGGACGAGGAGAGGGCGAACCCCAGGACCGATCCGACGACGATCAGCCCGATGCCCGCGTCGACGATGCGGCGCAGGGGGAGGAAGTCTCCGAGGGTGCCGTACAGGAAGCAGGCCACGCCCAGGACGATGCCGGGGATCGCGGTGATGAGTCCCGAGGCGTCTCCGGCTCCGACGTCCTGAGCGACGCGCAGGTAGACCAGGTTGAAGCCCTGCAGCGAGACGGTTCCCAGCGCGTAGATTCCCAGGAGCGGCAGGAGGATACGCGCCGGCCCGTTCGCGAGGTCACCGTCGGTGGCGATGGCGGTCACGGTGACCGAGGGAGCCGGGGCAGCCGTCGCCCCGCGGATCACCTGGGAGGGGACGGTGGCCACGCGGCAGGTTGGGCCAGCGGCACGCGATGAGACGAGGAAGCGGAGGGAGCGCACGACGCATAGTTCACCACAGAGTAAGCATTCAGTGATATTGCAGGAAACTCGCGGTCAACTTAAGTGGCGCTAAAACGCGCGGCCCCCCGCGCCGCGGGCAACACGGCGCCTTAGCTGCCGGCCTCGTTGTTTCCGAGCATCGCTTCTCGGGGAACACGGCTTGCGTGGCGGGTGCGCGTGGCACAATGGAGTATCTTCTTGCGAAGGAGCACCCATGGCACGCGTCATCGTCGTCGGTTCCATCAATCAGGACATTACGGTCACGGTTGATCGCTTCCCCGATCCGGGCGAAACCCTCTCGGGCACCTCCCTGTCGTACGGCCTCGGCGGCAAGGGCGCAAACCAGGCCGCGGCCGCCGCACGCTCGGGAGTCCCCGTCGTCTTCGTCGGCGCCGTCGGCTCGGATCTCTCCGGGCCGCGCCTGCGCACAGACCTGGCCTCTCACGGCGTGGACGTCACGCATCTGCGCGAGGTCGACGGGCCCACCGGCACGGCCCTCATCACCGTGAGCGCATCGGGCGAGAACACGATCATCCTCGATGCCGGAGCCAACCGCGCCGTCTCCATCGAGGCGGCCACGGCCTCGTTGACCCCGGCCCCATCCGACGTCGTGGTTCTCCAGGCGGAAATCCCCGAGGACGCCAACGCCGCGGCGGCCCACTGGGCCCGCTCCTTCGGCGCCCAGGTCCTGCTGAACCTCGCCCCCGCGCGCCCGACGGACCCCGGCCTGCTATCGAGTGTCGGCATCCTCGTCGTCAACGAGACCGAGGCGGGCCTAACCCTGGGGATGCCCGCGCCGGCGACCCCCACCGAGGCCATCGGGATCGCCCGAGCGCTGCGAGGCTTGGGACCCCAACACGTCATGGTGACCCTCGGAGCCGACGGCGCCGCGTGGGCGTCCGGAAGCGAGGCGGGCCACCATCGCGCTGTCGCCCTCGGCGAGGCCGTCGACACGACCGGGGCGGGAGACGCGTGCGTGGGTGCCCTGGCCGCCGCGATCGCCCTCGGGATGTCCTTCGACGAGGCCGTCACCGCGGGCATGCGCGCCGGCTCCACGGCCGTTCTGGCACCCGGGGCGGCCTCCTCGTACGTGGCGCTGCCGAGGCTGACGCGCAGCTGAGTCCGCGTCCGCTCCCCACGCAGGCAATGCCCCGCGGTCGAATCGCCCCCGCGCCGTGCCCCGATTGCTCCGGGAGCGAACCGGTCGGCGTGAGACAACGCACCCACCGTAGACTGGGGGCATGGTCAGGATTGTCTTGCTCGTCGCGATGCTCGCCCTCACCGTCTACGCCGCCGCCGACTGGCACCGCACGCCCGAGGAGGAGATGCCCGGCAAGCTCCCGAAGCCAGTCTGGCTCCTGATCATCCTCTTCACGGCGACCCTTGCCGCCGTGGGTCCCATCGTGTGGCTCGGCCTGCGGTGGGTGGCCCGCGCGGAGAAGGCGCAAAGCGCCCGCGCTTCGACCCCCGAGCGGCCGACCGCACCCGACGACGATCCCGACTTCCTCTTCCGTCTGGAGCGCGACATTCAACGCAAGCGGCGCGAGGATGAGCGGCGCAGGCGCGACGAGGACCCCGGGGAGGGCTCGTCCGCGCAGGACCCCGAGGCGGGAGCCTAGCGGCGCAGGTTCGCCGCCGAGTCGCCCGGCGTCATGTCGCGCGCGAGGGCCACGAGGTCCGCTGCAGGCTCGGCGTAGGAGGTACCCACCAGCGTGGCGCCGGCGAAAACGAACGACGTGATCGAGGCCAGCGCGCAGTGCCGCGACTTCGGGGAGTGGGCGAGCGGCTGGCCATCAACGAAACGCGTCAGCGTCACGATCGGGTTCTGGTGCGACACGACGAGCGCTTCCCGCCCGCGGGCCTGCCGCAGAGCGTGGGAGAGCACGGCGCTCATGCGCGAGGCAATGTCCTTGTATGGTTCTCCCCACGACGGGCGCAAGGGGTTGCGGTAGTACTTGAAGTACTTCGGGTGGGCTAGCATCGCGCGATTCGAGTTCACCGGCAAGCCCTCGAAGACGTTATCCGACTCGATGAGGCGCGCATCCGACTCGATGCTCAGCCCGTACGCCGCGGCCGTCGGCGCCGCCGTCAGCTGCGCGCGGAGCAACGGTGAGGAGATGACGCGCGCAATGTCCGCACCGGAGTCCACGAGGTATTCCGCACCGCGCTGAGCCATCTGGTGTCCCAGCTCCGTCAACCCGAAACCCGGGAGCCTGCCGTACAAGACACCGTTCGGGTTGTCCACCTCGCCGTGGCGCATAACGTGAATGATGGTGCGGTCCATGAAACACAAGTATAGGACCCCGGACACACGAGAGGCCCGGCCAACAGGCCGGGCCTCCGCTCGCTCACTTCTTGTTGCGACGCTGGTGACGCGTCTTGCGCAGGAGCTTGCGGTGCTTCTTCTTCGCCATGCGCTTGCGGCGCTTCTTGATGACGGAGCCCATGGGGTTCCTCCCTCGTAGTGTGTGCGGCAGAGGTACTACCGCTGATGGATGATGGGTGCCCGAGCCGGGCACATCGTGCCTATACTACCCGCCAATGACGCGAGCCTGGTCACCAGAGTGATCCGCCATACCAGCCTGGATCATCTGAGCGACCGCGGCCTCCGGGACTCGGAAGCTCTTTCCGACGCGAATCGCGGGCATTTCGCCACTGTGAATCAAGCGGTACACAGTCATCTTAGAGACGCGCATGATGTCCGCCACTTCCGTGACAGTCATAAAGCGCGGCGCCGACTGCTGTTCCATTAATGACTCCCAGATATGCTCGCGAGGCGCGCTAAACCCGATTCGTTCACCGCTTACGTAGCCTCACGAAATATACTACTGCCCAACCACATGGAAACTGCAACTTTATCCACGTTTGTTGCAGAGTCGTTAAGGAGCAACGATGGTACCGGCACGCAACGGGCGGAAACGGCGAGCAAGCACCCCCCGTTTGCCTGCTGAACCCGGCGCCGCACGCTTCCTGATCCACGGGCGCACACCGGCCACAACGCCCGTCATTTCAGCGGAAACTCTCAGCCCACAGCCCTCCCCCATCGTCCGCCCAGTCGAGGGTGGCCCCAAGGGGCCGCACCCGCAGGTTCCCTCCTCGCCAGCCCAACGCGTGCGCGCGTGGCTTGCCAAGCAAGCCCACTACTACCCGGCACGCCTCGCGATCAGCACTTTTGCCCTCATTATCGGCGTCATCACGGTGCTGCTCATGCTGCCTTTCGCCTCCGCCTCGGACACTTCCGCTCCCTTCGTCGATGTCCTGTTCACCGCGGTGTCCGCCGTGTGCGTCACAGGGCTCACAACCGTCGATACTGCTACCTACTGGTCACCATTTGGGCAGGCGGTCATTGCCCTGGGTATCGTCGTCGGTGGCCTGGGCGTGATGACGCTGGCCTCGATCCTCGGTTTCGCCGTGTCTCGCCACCTCGGACTCACCCAGCGCATGCTCGCCACCCAGGAAACCAAGACGGGCGCCATGGGACAGATCTCCTCGCTTCTCAAGGCGGTCATCGCGACCTCCCTGTCCATGCAGTTTCTCCTGGCGGCCGCGTTCCTCCCCCGTTTCCTCTCCATGGGGCTCGATCCCGGTCGGGCGGCCTGGGATGCCCTCTTCATGGCTATTTCGGTCTTTAACAACGCGGGCTTCGTGATCCTTCCCGGCGGGCTGTCCCCCCACGTCACGGACTGGTGGATGCTGGTCCCCATCATCCTGGGGACCACGGTGGGGGCCATCGGGTTCCCTGTGATCATGGACGTGTCCACACACCTTCGGACGCCCCGCCGCTGGCGGCTCCACACGAAGCTCACCCTGTCCACGTACCTGATTCTCGCCTTCGTCGGAGCTCTTGCCTTGGCTCTCACCGAGTGGCACAATCCCGCCACTCTCGGCGCGATTGACACGCCCTCCAAGATCCTCAACGCGCTGCTTGCCGGCGTCAATTCGCGCTCGTCGGGTCTGTCTGCCCTTGACGTCGGCGCCATGCGCTCGCAGACACACTTCGTCCAGGACATCCTCATGATGATCGGCGGGGGCTCGGCGTCAACGGCCGGCGGCGTCAAGGTCACAACCTTCGCGGTCCTCGTCCTCGCGGTCATCGCGGAGGCTCGAGGCGATCAGGACATCGAGACTTTCGGGCGACGCATCCCCACCTCCACCATTCGCCTTGCGGTCGCGGTGTCGCTCCTCGGACTCGCCCTCGTCGCCGTCTCCGTCGTGTTGCTCCTGTCAATGACGGACTACACGCTCGACATCATCCTGTTCGAAACGGTCTCCGCGTTTGCAACGGTCGGCCTATCCACGGGCATCACGCCGATTCTTCCCGTTGGCGCGAAGTACGTTCTCATCGCCCTCATGTTCGCCGGGCGCACGGGTTCGATGACGGTTGCGGCCGCCCTGGCGCTCCGGGAGCGTTCCCGGGTGATCCGCATGCCCGAGGAGCAGCCCATCATCGGCTGACGCGCGGGCGTGCACGCATGCGCCGCATCCACGGCGTTTCCGCGCGCACCGAGGCAATCCGGGGAACGCTCCGTCGTGGAAACAACCGTGCACGGCGCCGCCGCGCGCACCGGGGGCCACCACCGCTACCGTTGTGATGCGTTTCGCCGCACGCCAGGCACTCTGAGAACCTGCGACCGGAGCACGTCCCGGTTTCCTCATCGCATCCAGAGCCAAGTTCCCTCCGCCCCTGGCCTTTGTCTGATCCACGATGAAACCCAGACCACCCCCGCCTGTCCCCCTCGAGCTTTGCGTGAAACCCAGACCACCCCCGCCTACCCCTGTCCGGCGCCGCATGAAACCCAGACCACCCCCGCCACCCCCTGTCGGGCACCGCGTGAAACCCAGACCACCCCCGCCTGAAGAAGAACACCAATATCCGGCGATTCACGCGAAGCAGGGGCGGCCCGGGTTTCACTAGCCCGCCCAGCACCGCAGACAGGGGCGGCCCGGGTTTCACTACTGGCCTGTGCGCAAGTTGTTAGCGGTTTGTTTCTGCGGGGTGCATCTTAGCCGAAGAGTTCGCGCTCCTGCGGCTGGACCCGAACCAACAACCATCCGTCCTAATGCACCTAATGGCGCTAGGTGCTTTCTGGCCCCAACAAGGTGGTGCTCGTGAGTGAGGGTAGCCAGGTCTTAATGCACCTTATGGCGCTCGGTGCTTTCTGGCCGCCTCGAGCGGGAACATCACGCCGTTGAGGGCCGTGTCTTAATGCACCTTATGGCGCTCGGTGCTTTCTGACGAACTGGTACAACGGTGCCGAGCAGAGCGACATGCACTGTCTTAATGCACCTTATGGCGCTAGCTGCTTTCTGACGAGATTTGGATGCTCCCGGCTCATTACGAAGGTGTCGTGTCTTAATGCACCTTTTGGCGCTAGGTGCTTTCTGACCGGCATTGTCATTGCCCTCACCGGATACTCGATCATCCCGTCTTAATGCACCTTTTGGCGCTAGGTGCTTTCTGACCCACAAGGACAACGGCCCAACCAGGTAGTCCGCCGTCGGTCTTAATGCACCTTATGGCGTTAGGTGCTTTCTGACCTCCTAAGTAACGCCACTGGTGTGGTCGCTTGCGCAGACATGTCTTAATGCACCTTTTGGCGCTAGATGCTTTCTGACGCATGGAGTATGTCGATCAGGTACA
>ERZ772948.222-NODE-222-length-35672-cov-19.680546_pt1 | contig 35672 bp, 31 predicted proteins | sample MGYA00511945_ERZ772948 | MGnify/ENA primary metagenome ERZ772948 (study PRJEB29015, sample SAMEA2737927) | human oral metagenome | biome: human oral; feature: human-associated habitat; material: dental | place: China | collected 2141 ... | reverse complement strand
GATAACGGCGAGTACGATAAGATCTATCAGAAGTGGTTCGGCGCGAATAAGTAAGGAACTGCATTGGGCATAAAGTGGGCTGCTGCACGAGGTAACCATCCCTCGGTGCAGCAGCCCATTCTTTATGCTGTATTATTGTCAATCTTCGCTGTAATCCGCACCATATCTGCAGGGAGTAGGGCGGAGAGCGCAAGCATTTTCTTCGTGCGCGGATGTACGAGGGTGAGATGGGCGGAGTGGAGTGCATGACGTGCGATCTCCGCGCGTGTGCCACCATAGAGATCGTCACCGAGAAGCGGATGGCCCAGATGAGCGAGGTGGACGCGAATCTGATGCGTGCGTCCTGTGTCGAGCTGCAGGCGCAGGAGGCTGTATCTGCCGTCCGTCTGCACCGTCACGTAATGGGTGCATGCGGACTTTCCTTCTGTACTGACACAGCGTAGGATGATGCTCGGCAGGGCACGCGCAATCGGTACATCGATACATCCTTCGGGTGGAGTGAGTGAACCCGCGATCAAGGCAAGATATTCTCGTCTCAGTGTATTTTGCTGTGCAATTTGGTACTGCACTTCGGGATGCTTTGCGATGAGGAGCAGGCCGCTCGTGTTGCGGTCGAGACGGTGGCAGGGATGAAAGTCGAGATGCACGCCGCATGCGGCATAGTATCCGCGCACGGCGTTCGCGATGGTGCCGTGCGTTTCCTTTGTTGTCGGATGGACGAGCTGTCCTGCAGGCTTATCGAGGACGAGCAGATCATCGTCTTCGTAGATGATCGAGAGAGGCAGTGACTCAGGGATGACGCTGCTGACAATAGGAAGATCGTATGCGATCCAGTCGCCGTCCTTTAGCATTGTGCGTGCGGCAACGGCAGGGATGCCGTTCAGCGTGAATGCACCATGGTGTTTGATGCGCCTCCACAGACTGCCTGAGATGCCGTGCACGTGCATGAGGTATGCCTTTGCGGAGCATGTTTCGCCGGCGGGCAGGGCAACATGTATCTCCGTCATTTCTGCGCGGCGGCATCCTTGCGCCGCAGGGCGAGGATGATGCGGAAGGAGATGGATAGAATGATGGCAATAATGGTGGCAAGCGACATACCGCGCAGGGTCACCGTGCCGATGGTGATGCTGGCGGTCGATACGCCGACCCCCATGACAATGGAGGTCAGGAGAAGGTTCATCGGATTGTTGTAGTCCACCTTTGCCTCGACAAGGATGCGGATGCCTGAGGCAGCGATTACGCCGAAGAGCAGCATGGAAACACCGCCCATGACCGGTGTCGGGATGCTCTGGATGAGTGCGGCGAGTTTGCCGAGGCAGGAGAGCAGAATGGCGAAGATCGCTGCACCGCCGATGACCCACGTCGAGTAGACCTTTGTGATGGCAAGGACGCCGATGTTCTCTCCGTAGGTGGTATTCGGTGTGGAGCCGAAGAAGCCGGAGAAGATGGTCGAGATGCCGTTGCCGAGCAGGGAGCGGTCAAGCCCCGGGTCCTTGGCGAGGTTGCGTCCGACGATGTTGCCCGTCACGATGAGGTGCCCAATGTGTTCGACAACAACAACGATGGCGGCAGGCAGGATGATGAGGACGGCGTTCAGCTCGAAGGTCGGCGTGTAGATGGTCGGGAGGGCAAGCCACGGAGCAGCGGTGACGTGCGAGAGATCGACAATGCCGACAGCATAGGCGATGAGATAGCCTGCGATGACACCGATGAGAATCGGGATGATGGAGAGGAACCCGCGGAATGCCATGGAGGCGAAAATTGTGATCGCGAGTGTCGCGATGGAGACAAAGACAACCGTAGGATCGACGTTCTCTGCCGTCAGACCTGCCATGCCTGCCGCTGTCGGCATCAACTCAAGCCCAATGACGGAGACGATTGCGCCCATCGAGGCGGGCGGGAAGATCACATCAATCCAGCTTGTGCCGATGGTGTGAACGATCAGACTGACCAGACAGAAAACCATGCCGACAACGATAAAACCGCCGAGTGCCGCCTCATAGCTGTACTCGGACAGAACGATAAAAACAGGGGAGAGAAAGGCAAAACTCGAGCCAAGGTAGGCAGGAATTTTTCCCTTGCACAAAATGAGGTAGAAGAGTGTGCCAATGCCGTTGAAGAGCAGCACAGTCGCGGGATTGACATGGAAGAGGATGGGAACGAGCACCGTCGAGCCGAACATGGCGAAGAGGTGCTGCAGGGAGAGAGGAATGGTTCGTTGGAGCGGCGGGCGCTCGTTGGTGTCGATCTTTGTTTGAGACATGAAATCACCCCGTTTAGATATATCGCCCCTCTGTGGGGCGGCGGCGATTCTTATCATATCATAGACGCAGGTGAGGGACAATCGGGACTTTTGAAGGGGTAAGGGGGTTACGGGGAAATTCAGGGAATCGACGGACTGCGAAATCTTTTCCTTAAGGAATCGCTGAAAAACAGTCTCTCAGATTGGCGCAGATTTTTGTCCGATCGAGGCAGCAAACCGGACGCATAGCAAGAGCTATGTGGAGGATTTGCTGACGATAAGCGGGCGAAAAAGATGCGTCAAGATGGTCGTGCCGAATTTATCAGTGCTTCCTTAAAGATTTCAGAGGGTTTCGGTAAGATGTTAGAAAACAAGGAGGAATTGCCGATGCATGAGCCGATGAAACTGACTGCTCCGCTGAAGGACTATCTTTGGGGCGGCACGCGCCTGCGGGACGAGTACGGCAAGCACACGGAACTGCCAAAGGTGGCCGAGAGCTGGGAGCTCGCCTGTCACCGCGACGGAAAGAGCGTGATTGCAAGCGGCGCATCAGCAGGAGAGACGCTTGAGGCGTGGCTTGCGCACGAGGGTGCGAAGGTACTTGGCACACGGGCGGCGCAGTTCCCATATTTCCCACTGCTCATCAAGCTGATCGATGCGCATGACAATCTCTCTGTGCAGGTGCATCCGAGTGACGAATATGCCCTGCGTGTGGAAGGAGAGTACGGCAAGACGGAGTTGTGGTATGTCGTGGACGCAGCACCAGGGACGGAGATCCTCTATGGTTTTGCCCACAAGATTTCAAAGGGTGAATTTCGGCAACGCATCAAGGACAATACCCTCCTTGAAGTTGTGCGTCACGTACCGGCCAAGAAAGGAGATGCGTTCTTCATCCCCGCAGGCACGCTCCACGCGATCGGCAAAGGACTGCTCATCTGTGAGATACAGCAGAGCTCCAATGCAACGTATCGTGTCTATGATTACGGGCGAGTCGGAGCAGATGGAAAACCGCGCGGGCTCCATATCGACAAGGCCCTCGATGTGACTTCGCTTATTCCCGTCTCTGCACGTGCGGAGCAGCTTCCTGCGGCGGATGCCTTTACGGGCGCAGAGGTGCGTCTGCTCGCTGCATGCCCGTACTTTACCGCCTATCATCTGCGCATCGGCCATTGTTGTACTTGTGAGGCGGAGACAGACTCATTCCACTGCCTGACGATCCTTGCGGGGGCATTTGCACTGACGTGGGCAGACGGAGAACTCTCTGTCGCCAAGGGGGAGAGCGTCTTTGTTCCTGCGAACTTTGGACGATATACCCTGCGCGGGGCGGGGGAGCTGATCCTCAGCAAGCTGTGACCGCTGTGAATACCGTACACGGAAGACTTTCACTGTACTTGACGGCTTTGTTATAATGGATACACGATAAATTCATGAGGAGGATGCGGATGATTGACTTCCGAACATTAAAAAAAGAAGATAAACCGCTGTTAGACCGTTATTTTCATGCGAACTACTATGAAAACTCGCATTTTAACTTTACCAACCTTTATATGTGGCGTGCGCCGTTCTTCGTGCATATTGCCGAGGAGGACGATGTGCTCTATGTAGTAAGCGAGTGGAAGGGGATCATTTCGGCGCTGCAGCCGTTTTGCGATCCTGCCCGCTATCCTGAGGCGACCAAGAAGATCCTCGCCTACTTTGAGGAGATTGAGCAGCCGTTCCACATCTACGATATGGAACGCGGCTACGCGGATTTCCTGCGCGGCTGCGCCTGCGCGGATTTCGAGGTGGTCGCCGACCGCGACAACTATGACTATGTATATCTCTCGGACAAACTCATCAGTCTCGCGGGGCGCAGGCTGCACTCGAAGAAGAACCATCTGAATGCATTCCGCAAGGAGCATCCCGAGGCGGAGTACCTGCCGATCACGGAGGACGTCGTCACACAGTGCAAGCTGGAGCTGAATAGTTGGTACAAGCAGCATATCCGTGAGGACGGTACAATCGACCCCTTCATCGATTATGAGCGTACGGCGATTCTCGAAGTGCTGAACGACTTTGACTACTTCGGTCTGCAGGGAGGAGCAATTCGTCTGGGCGGACGCATTGTTGCCTTTACCTTCGGTGAGCAGCTCAATACGGATACGGCGGTCATCCATGTGGAAAAGGCGGATCCAGAGGTGCGCGGCGCGTATCCTGCCATCAATCAGGGGTTTGTGGAGCACGCATGGAGTCATCTCACCTACATCAACCGCGAGGAGGATATGGGCATCGAGGGGCTGCGCAAGGCGAAGGAGTCCTATAAACCCGAGAAGCTGATCGAGAAATTCAACGCGCGGCTGCGCTGAGAAAATACATGGATGCGGGGGAATCATCATGATGAATTATCAGAAATATACGAAGGGCTACTTTATGCCGCCGGAGATCCGCATGGACTGGCTGAAAAAGGATGCACCCGATCATGCACCGATCTGGTGCTCGGTCGATCTGCGCGACGGCAATCAGGCACTTATCATCCCGATGAGCCTCGATGAAAAGCTCGCGTTCTTCGATCTTCTCGTGCGCGTGGGGTTCAAGGAGATCGAGGTCGGTTTCCCTGCCGCATCGGAGACGGAGTATGAGTTCCTGCGCCGCCTTGTCGAGGACAACCTCATCCCCGATGATGTGACGGTACAGGTTCTGACGCAGGCGCGTGAACACATCATCCGCAAGACGTTCGATGCACTGCGTGGGGTGAAGAACGCCATCGTGCACGTCTACAATCCCACCTCGGCGGCTCAGCGCGAGCAGGTTTTTGCGCGCTCCAAGGAGGAGGTCCTGAAGATCGCCGTGGACGGTGCAAAGCTCCTCAAGGAACTGACGGAGGAGGCGGGGGCAAACTACCGCTTCGAGTACTCACCGGAGAGCTTTACGGGCACGGAGCCGGAGTATGCCCTCGAGGTCTGCAATGCCGTGCTTGACGTGTGGCAGCCGACGCCTGACCGCAAGGCGATCATCAATCTGCCCTCGACGGTGCAGATGTCGATGCCGCATGTCTACGGGATGCAGATTGCCTATATGAACGATCATCTGAAGTACCGCGATGCGGTTGTGCTCTCACTCCATCCGCACAACGACCGCGGCTGCGGCGTCTCGGATACGGAGATGGGCCTCTTGGCGGGGGCGGATCGCGTCGAGGGGACGCTCTTCGGCAACGGGGAGCGCACGGGCAACGTGGACATCATCACGGTGGCGATGAATATGTTCGCCCTCGGCGTGGATCCGCAGCTCGATTTCTCCAATCTGCCGCATCTCGTCGAGGTCTATGAGAAGGTGACGCGGATGCAGGTCAACCCGCGCCAGCCATATTCGGGCGCACTTGTCTTTGCAGCGTTCTCCGGCTCACATCAGGATGCCATCGCGAAGGGGATGCACTACTGGGCAGAGAAGCATCCGGAGCACTGGTGCCTGCCGTATCTCTACATCGATCCGAAGGACATCGGGCGTACCTACGACAGCGATGTGATCCGCATCAACAGCCAGTCGGGGCGCGGCGGCGTCGGCTTCGTCATGGAGCAGCAGTACGGCATCGATATGCCGAAGAAGATGCGTGAGGATCTCAGCTACCGCGTCAAGGCAGTCTCCGATGTTGGACACAGGGAACTGCAGCCGGATGAGATCTACAAGGTGTTTATGGACACCTATGTCAATGTCGTTTCCCCTTACGAACTGGCGGACTTCTGCCTGAACAAGCAGCCGGACGGCACGCGGCGCGGCGACCTGCATCTGCGCGTGGACGGCGAGGATCGCACCTACGAGGCGCACGGCAACGGACGTCTGGATGCCGTGTCGAATGCGCTGCAGGAAAACCTCGATCTCTCCTACTCGAATCTGACCTACAGCGAGCACGCCCTGGAGCTGGGGCAGAGCTCGCGCGCGATTTCCTATATCAGCATCACCGGCGAGGACGGAAAGGTGTACTGGGGCGCAGGGATGGATACGGATATCATCACCTCGTCCATTCTGGCACTCTTCTCTGCGATCAACCGCATGAAGGCAGGGCTCTGATGTGACCGATATTGTTGCAGAAAAACTGAAGCTGCTGCCGGACAGCCCGGGCGTCTATATCATGAAGGACGACCACGGGAAGATCATCTACGTGGGCAAGGCAATTGTCCTCAAGAACCGCGTCCGGCAGTATTTTCAGAGCAGCCGCAATCACACGCCGAAGGTGCGCGCGATGGTCTCGCATATCGCCGACTTTGAGACGATCATGACGGCGAACGAGGTGGAGTCGCTGATCCTTGAGGCGAACCTGATTAAGAAGCATCGGCCGCGTTATAATATACGGCTGAAGGACGATAAGAGTTACCCCTATGTCAAGGTGACGGTGCAGGAGGAATTTCCGCGCGTCTTTATCACGCGGCGTGTACTGCGTGACGGCGCGCGCTACTTCGGCCCCTATACGAATGTGACGGCGCTGCGGGACAGCTTAAAGCTCCTGCGGCGTCTTTTTCCTCTGCGCACCTGCCGCACGATGCCAGAGCGTCCCTGTCTCGAGTATCATATCAAACGCTGCCTTGCCCCGTGCATTGGCAAGGTGGAGGCGGAGGACTACCGTGCCATGATCCGCGCCGTGCTCCTCTTCCTTGAGGGCAGAACGGATGACGTCGAGCGCGAACTGGAGCAGCGCATGAATGCGGCGGCAGAGGCGTATCACTTTGAGACGGCGGCACGGCTTCGCGATCAGCTGAGTGCGGTGCGCACGGCGGCGGAGCGGCAGAACATCGTGACGGGGGCGGGCGATCAGGATGCCGTCGGCATGGCGCGCTCGGCGGCGGGCGTCTGCGTGCAGATCTTCTTCATCCGCGGCGGCAAGATGATCGGGCGCGAGCACTTTCTCCTGCGCGGCAGCGAGGAGGAGAGTGACACGGATATCCTGCGCGCCTTTTTGGAGCAGTACTACAATCAGGCGACCTTTGTCCCGCGTGAGGTGCTGCTGCCGTGTGCGATTGACGCAGCGGCGCAGGCGACCATCGAGGCGTGGCTTGCCGCACGCAAGGGGGGCGGCAAGGTCGCACTCCTCACGCCGCAGCGCGGCACGAAGCACGATATTGTGCAGATGGCGACGGGCAACGCCGCGAAGTTCCTCGCAGACGAGGAGACGCGGCGCAGTCTCTTGGATGAGCAGACGCTTGGCGCCGTGGAGGAACTCGGGCGATACCTCGGGCTGAAGCATCCGCCGCGTCGCATGGAGTGCTTTGATATCTCGCACAATCAGGGGCAGGAGACCGTTGCCTCGATGGTCGTCTTTGAGGACGGCGCACCGAAGAAATCGGACTATCGCCGCTTTAAGATCCGCAGCACGGAGGGCAAGCCCGACGATTTCCTCTCTATGCGCGAGGTGACGACGCGCCGCTATGTAGGTTTGCCCGAGGAAGAGCTGCCCGATCTCATCATCATCGACGGCGGCAAGGGACAGCTCTCCTCCGCCCTTGAGATCATCCGCCACGCGGCAGGGCATAAGGATGTTCCCGTCGTCGGCCTCGCGAAACAGTTTGAGCTCGTCTTTACGGAGGGAAATTCAGAGCCGGTTGAACTGCCGCGCCGCAGTCAGGCCCTCTATCTCATCCAGCGCATTCGCGACGAGGCACACCGTTTTGCCATCACGTTTCATCGAAAACTGCGCGGCAAGCGCAACCTCGTCTCCGTACTCGACCATATCGTCGGCATCGGTCCCAAACGACGGCAGAGCCTGCGCACCCACTTCGGATCGCTGGAAAAAATCAAGGAGGCGTCTGTGGAGGAACTCGCTGCTGCTCCCCGCATGAATCGCACTTCTGCCGAGGCAGTGCGTCATTTCTTCGATGCACAGCAGGAACTACGTGGGAAACAATAACAGAATAGGATTATCACACCAAAATGATGAACTGTACGATTGAATTGCAGTTCTGATTATTGTAGAATTATCAAAAAGATTTGAAATTGATGACATCTCATTTAGGAGGTGTCGCACGATGCTCATCTTTCAACGTATGCAGATATTGTGTGCGGCACTTCTCCTCGGCGTTAGCTCTGTTCTCGTCGGATGTGGGTCTGCTCGTCAGGCTCCTACGGACGATGAGAATCTGGTCGTGGTCTATAACTGCGGTGCAGAGGATTGGACAGACCCCATTGCCAAGGAGTTTCAGGAGGAGACGGGAATCCGCGTCCAGTTGGTGGACGGTACATCCGATGCCCTCATGACACGCATTCGTACGGAACAGGAGAATCCGCGCGGCGATGTCCTGTGGGGCGGTGTGGAAGATGTCTACCTATCCCTCACGTCCTATCTGGCATCCTACGACTGCCCGGAGGAAGGTGCCCTGCGCAGTGACTATGTTGGCGGTGACAAGGCATATTACCTTATCACAGAGGATCCCTATGTGCTGGCTTACAACACGGATCTCATCGATGCCGAGGATGCGCCGACCGGATGGAGCGATCTTTTCAAATCACGTTTTCGCGGGCGCATTGCGCTTGCTGACCCGACCAAATCCTTGGTCTCATACGATGTCCTTATGACGATGATGGATGTACTCGGCGGTGATAACGCCCTGATCTCTCGCATGGAAGATCAGCTGGATGGGCACATGGTCTCTGCCTCGGCAGAGCAGGTCAAGGCCGTTGTGAGTGGTGCGTATGCGGTCACGGCGACAGCGGAGCAGCCAGTTCTGCGGTCTCGGTCGGCGGGGGCACACATCGAGGTCGTCTATCCACGGGAAGGGACACGCGTGTCCGCCACCGGGGTTGCGATCATCAAAAATGCTCCGCACATAGAGAATGCAAAAAAATTCCTTGATTTTGTTATGAGCCGTCGTGTTCATGAACGTCTCGGCGTATATGAACGACGCTCCACGCGTGCCGATGTCACGGCACCGCCGAATCTCCCAACACTCGCGGAGATTCATTCCACACGGTTTGATGCCCGGCATGCCGCCGCGTTCAGAGATGAGTTTTTGAGCGAATGGCGTGCTGCGGTTATCAAATAAATCCCCATTTCCCCCCATCCCCCCATTCCCATATTTTCCCCTTCCAAGACCGTCACTTCGTGTGGCGGTTTTCCTTTTTCTGTTTTCACAACATAGAATGAAAATCCCTACAAAATGATAATTTCACTTGACAGAAAAACGATTTATCCTTATTCTTTCTATATAGTCTGAAGATTGAGGAACATAATGTATTTTTATACATCCTTATGGTTGTTCTGACGCGGCGAGATCTTGTTTTTGATGTATGGGAAAGGCGGAGGATACAGAAATGGAGTGGTATACGATCAGTTATCAGAAGCGACTGTTCGCATACCTTCTCTTAGGCGGCGTCCTTCCTCTCCTGATCGTCTCGACGATTATCCTCTACGCTGCGGATCGTGCCTATGAGAGTACACAGGAGAAGGCCGGGTACGCTGAGGTGCAGCGCATCTCCCGTGAGATCGACAATCTCGCACTTGCTTATCAGCGGCTGATGATGCCGTTTTTCATGCGGGATGATGTCATGGCGTATATGCACGGGGAGCCGACGGATACGACGCATCTCTATGCCGATCTCTATGGTGTCCTCTCCGGGCGTACGGGGGAGGCGGCCGTCTATCTGCTTCCGGCGGATGGGCGGCGTGCGATTGCCACGGACGATGTGCCGCGTGACCATCGTCTCCCGACGAATCTCCACTGGGGCGTGATCGGTCAGGCGGTACAGCAAGATGGCTGGGCGTTGATTGCGGCTGACCGCACGGCTCCTGACCAGCAGAATACTGTTTTTTCGATGGCGCATGCCATTCGTCAAAATGGCAAGCTGCTCGGTGCCGTGGTTGTCGATATTCGCCGCGAGGCTCTCGTTCCGCTCATTCAGCGGGTGCAGGACGGCAACGAGGGGCAGATCATCCTGACGGATCGCTACCGCTACGTGATGATGGATTTGCTCGATCATCGCGGCGAAGGGTTCTCCGCCCTCTTTGCTTCGGCGGCGGAGGATGAAACGTCAGCGTCCGTTTTTCGTGACTTCGTGAACAGCTCTGCCGTGACGGGGATTGCCGTGCATCTCCGGCAGCGGACGGACGGGACACCGGTGGAGGAGCTGATACGTCTCATCCTTGCCGTAGACGCTGCCGCGCTTGCGGTGACGGCATACCTCGCGTGGCGGCTCAGCCGCCGTCTCTGGCATCCGCTCCACATTCTGACACAGGCAATGCGCCGTGCACGGAGCTCGGATGATTTTTCGACGCAGCTGGAGGCGCATCGCCGCGACGAGATCGGAGAGCTCGCACGGACGTTCAATGGCCTGATTGCGCACATACGGACGCTCCTAGCGGAGAACCGTGCGCGAGAGCGGCGCCTGCGCATCGCGGAGGTCAAGTCATTGACCGAAATGACGCGCCCGCATTTCATCTACAATACGCTGAATCTCATCAAGTGGAGTGCAAAGCTCGGCGACGCGGAGGGCGCGGCAGATATCGCCGTCCAGCTCGGCAAGATCCTGCGTGCTTCGGTGAGCATGAAGGAATTCGTGACGGTGGCAGAGGAACTATCCTTCCTGCGCACCTATCTGAAAATCCAACAACGGCGCTTCGAGGGACGTCTGAAGGTGACGCTGGATGTAGACAGCCGCATCATGGGATGCTATGTGCCGAAGCTCATCCTCCAGCCGCTGGTCGAGAACGCGATTCAACATGGACTTGAGAGTGTGGAGAGCGGCGGGCGCATCCTCATCGTCGGCAGGCGCGACGGCGATCATATTCTTCTCCGCGTGAAGGACGACGGGCAGGGGATGTCCGAAGCGCGCCAGCAGGAAGTGCTCGCGCGGCAGGATGATAATCACTTTGGCCTCTATAACGTCCACATGCGCGCTATGCTGAACGGTGATGCGGACTGCGGGATTGACCTCTCCAGTGCGGAGGGGAAGGGCACAGAGGTGCGGTTGATGTTGAAGTACATGGAGGAGGCTCGGCGCGATGATTAAAGTGCTTGTGATTGATGATGAGCCGCTGCAGCGGCAGGGCATCGTACAGCTGACCCCGTGGCAGGATTTTGGTGCAGAGGTAATCGGTGCGGCCTCCGGCGGGATGGAGGGCATCCTCATGGCGCGGGAACACCATCCCGATGTGCTGATCGTGGACATCAAGATGCCGGGGATGACGGGGCTCGATGTCATCGCCAGTCTGCGCGAGGAGATCGATGCCGAGTACATTATCCTGTCGGGATTCGGGGAGTTTGAGTATGCACAGCAGGCGATTGCCCTCGGTGTATGTGCCTACCTCCTCAAGCCGCTGGATGATGAGGAGCTTGCGGCCGCGATCAAACTCGCCGCTGGGCATATCATGAGCCGTCGTCATGGCGTACACTGTGACGATGACGATCCAGTGTACGGGAATTTAGCGCTTCCCGCGGAAGAGCCCGTGCGCGGCTATCTCCTGCATGCTGTACGGCACATAGAGGCACACATGGCAGAACCGATCACCGTCCGCGAGGTTGCAGGAGAGCTGGGGCTGAGCGTCAGCTATCTCCACAAACTTTTTGCGCGGTGCGGAACCTCCTTCAGCTCCTACCTGACGGAATGCCGCCTGCGTCATGCAGGACACATGCTGCGCGAGAGTGATGCCAAGATCTATGCGGTCGCTGCCGCCTGCGGCTATCAGGATACGCGCTACTTCAGCAAGGTCTTTCAGAAGCATATGGGCATGAAGCCGACGGAATATCGCTACGGAAAAAATGGATAAAATTTTGCTCAGGGGTATGGACAAAAAGAGAAAAATGCTATATTATAATAATAGTTATTGGTTAATAAAATAAAGAACCAGTATCATCTACTGAAACTGTGTATGATTATAGGAGGAATTTGTTATGAAGACATGGGTTTGCTCGGTTTGCGGCTGGGTGTATGACGAGGCAAAGGGAGATCCTGACTACGATCTCGCTCCGGGCGTGGCATTTGACGATCTGCCCGACGATTTTGTCTGCCCGCTCTGCGGCGTGGATAAGAGTATGTTTGAGCTGCAGGAGTAACGTAAAGGAAGCACTGACGACATAGCCCCGCGTAAGCGGGGTTTTTATCTTTGTGGATAAAGGAAGCACTGATAAATTCGGCACAACCATCTTGACGCATCTTTTTTGCCCGCACTTCGGCGGAAAATCCTCCACAGAGCACCACTCTGCGTCCGGTTTTCCACCTCGTTCGGACGAAAAAATCTACGCCAATCTGGCAGACCTCATTTTATCAGTGATTCCTAAAATCTGCGCCAATTCGGCAGGCCACATTTTATCGGCGATTCCTTGCAAATATTTTTGCTTTTCCGCCGAGAATCCCGTATAATAAACGACATATTATGGTGTTAGGAGATTTTTTGTTGGCAGAGCGGATTGAGATCAGTGTTATTTTTCTTGTTTATATGCTCCTAATGATGGGCATTGGCGTCTACTACTATCGACGGACGCGCAATATGAGCGATTACTTCCTCGGGAATCGAAAGCTCGGCGCATGGGTGACCTCGATGAGTGCCGAGGCGTCGGATATGTCGGGGTGGATGCTGATGGGGCTGCCCGGCTTTGCCTATACGGCGGGGCTCAATGCCGGCTGGATTGCACTCGGTCTGGCGCTCGGCACATGGGCGAACTGGCAGTTCATCGCGGCGCGCCTGCGCGTCTATACAGAGCTGGCACACAACTCACTGACGCTGCCGGATTTCTTTGAAAATCGTTTTTTTGCCACGTCGGGCGCACTGCGGATCGTACCTGCAATCTTCATTCTCATCTTTTTTATCCTCTATACGTCATCGGGATTCGTGGCGGCGGGGCGCCTCTTTGAGACAATTTTCCAGCTGCCGTATCTGACGGCGTTGCTCTTTGGTGCCGTGGTCGTGGTGTTCTACACGCTCGTCGGTGGTTTTCTCGCCGTGTCTCGAACGGATTTTATCCAAGGCGTGATGATGTTCTTTGCCATTCTCGTGGTTCCTGTGGGGGCGGCATTGATGCTGGGCGGCTTTTCGGCGACGGCGGATCTGATCCATGCACAGCATGCAGAATTTTTCGCGCCGCTGACCAAGCCCGACGGCAGTACACTCGGGTTCATCGAGTTCATTTCCCTCATGGGCTGGGGGCTCGGTTATTTCGGACAGCCGCATATTCTCGTGCGCTTTATGGCGATCCGCCATGCGGAGGAGCTGCCCCAGGCGACGCGCATCGCCATGTCGTGGGTGGTGATCTCCCTCTCGGCGGCGATTCTCGTCGGCATGGTGGGGGCGGTGTATCTTAAGGCACCGCTGGCGGGAACAGCAACGGAGACGGTGTTCCTCACGATGGCGGGTGAGCTTTTCCCGCCGGTCGTCGCGGGGCTGATCCTCGCGGCGGTGCTGGCAGCGATCATGAGCACGGCGTCGGCGCAGCTCCTCGTAGCCGCCTCGGCGTTTGCGCAGGATATCTATCGGCGCAGCTTCCGCCCCAAAGCGCAGCAGGGCGAGCTGGTCTGGGTGAGCCGTCTGTCCGTTCTCGTGATTGCAGCGGCGGCGATCTATCTCGGGCTCAGCCCCGACAACTTTATCCTCGATATGGTGGCGTATGCGTGGGCAGGCTTTGGTGCCGCCTTCGGCCCCGCACTCCTCATGTGCCTCTTTTGGCGGCGGACGACGGAGCGCGGCGTGCTCGCAGGGATTGTGACGGGCGGCGTAACGGTGCTCGTCTGGAAGCAGTTTGCGTTCTTTGGACTCTATGAGATCGTGCCGGGATTTCTGCTGGCACTCGCTGCCATCTATGTGGTGAGCCGGCTCGATGCAGAACCGCCTGCGGCCGTGACGGAGCTCTTTGACCGCGCATCACGACAGTAGGGAGCTGTCGGTGATGCGCTTATGAGGAGGACGGCATTTTCCGATATACACAAAGTACGAAATTTATCAGCGATTCCTTAATGGGGAGGACATTATGGCATTTAATTTTACGCATGTGAATTTCAATGTGCTCGATCTGGCACGCAGCATGGCGTTCTATGAGAAGGCATTTGGCTTCCGTGAGAAGCGGCGCCTAGAGGCGGAGGGCTTTACCCTCGTCTATCTGACGGACGGCACGACGGACTTTGAGCTGGAGCTGACCTATCTGAACGCGCGAACTGAACCGTACAATCTCGGGGAAAAGGAGTTCCATCTCGCGCTCCATACGGACGACTATGCAGCAGCGCATGCGCTGCATACGGAGATGGGGGTCATCTGCTATGAGAATGCCGAAATGGGCATTTACTTTGTAGAGGATCCCGACGGCTATTGGATCGAAGTTCTCCCAAAAAATATGTGACGAACAGCCCTTTTTTGTGTATAATAGAATTAGAATAAAGTGTTCGTGGCAGAGGGGGAGTAGGAATGGGAAAGCTGCGGGTACTGATCGTGGACGACTCCAAGATCAGCCGCGTGATGATTGCTGAACATCTAAGGGAAACGGATTTCGAGGTCTGCGGGATGGCGGCAGATGCCGTGGAGGCGCTGAAACTCTACGAAGAGCTGCGGCCGGACTTCGTGACGATGGATATGAACCTGCCGGACACAAACGGCCTTGAGTGCAGCAGACGTATCCTCGCGCTGGATGCGGATGCACGGATTCTGATGATCAGTGCGATGAAGGATCTGAAGCTCATCACACAAGGGAAGGCTGTCGGCGTGCGTGCGTTCCTTCAAAAGCCGGTTTCGCAGGCAGATCTGCTGGATACGCTGTACCTGATCGGGCAGGTATCCGCCACGCAGGAGACAGAGTTTCGGGAACTCTATGCAAAGCCGTTTGCACGTGCCCTCCAGCAGGGTGTGTCGGGGCTCCTCAATATGGAGGGAGAGCCGGAGATTGCACCCTATGAGTCGCGCACACTCGATGTGAGCGGTGCGGCAGTGATCATCGGCATCACGGGCTATACGACAGGACGCGTGATCCTCTACGCAGAGGAGTCTGTGGTACAGCTCTTCGCCATGCACATGCTTGGATATTCAACCGTAGAGGAGCTCACGGAGAACGAGGCAGCAGATGCCGTAGAGGAAGCCGCGAACATTATCGCAGGGCGAGCTGTTTCAAAGATCAACAATGTCCTGGATGGGAAGGAACTGCGCCTGACGCCCCCGGGGACGATCTCGGGCGCACAGGTGCATATTGTAAGTCCCCGCATGACGACGTTCTGTATCAGCATGAAGTTGCCGATTGGAACCGTCCGGATCAATGTGGGCTTTGCAGAAGGAGAGTAATCGATGGATGCAAAACTGATCAATCCTTTTGTGGACGCCTTTACGACGGTGATGCCGATGCTGGGATTCCTCGAGCCGACACGGACGAAGCTCTATGCAGCGAAGTCGCGTGTCAAGAGTCTCGGTGTTTCGATGCTGGTGGGCTTTACCAAGCAGATTCGCGGGAATGTCGTCTACAATATGAGTGAGGAGACGGCCAAGTTTATCGCGTCGCAGATGATGATGGGGATGCCGGTCGAGACGTTCGACGAGATGGCGCAGAGCGCGATCTCAGAGCTGAGCAATATGCTGACGGCTCACACGGCGACGAACATCACGGCCTTGGAGCTGGATGTCGATATCTCCACGCCGTCGCTGACGGTGGGGGCGGACTTCGAGGTGAAGGTCTGCGATGGCCAGTACCTCGTCGTCGCAATGGATCTGAGCGGCAAACTTGTGGAATTGGATATTGCCGTTGACCAGGTATAAAGGAATCTCCGATCAATACAGTACGGCCATCTCAGCGCATCTTTTTTGTCGATGCGATGACGGGCAATCTGCGCTCATCCGAGGGGCTGTTTTATCGGTGATTTCAAGAATAACGCGTCGAGAGCATGATCGATGTCGTGCTCTCGCTGCACGGAACACTTTTTATCGGAGGAGGTTTCGATGAAGGGTGCGGAGCAGGTGCGTGTCTTTCTCAAGGGAAGACAGGTGGATGCTGCAGGCGAGGAGAGCCGCATTACGCTGTCCGTGATAGGACGGCGTTTTTTGCGTGGAGAGAGCCGCTATGTGAGCTATGACGATGCAGAGCTGATTGAGGGCGCGATTGTCCCGACGATTCTGCGCATCGGTGCGGACGATGTGCGTCTGCAGCGGCGTGGCGTCGTGCGCTGTACGCAGAACTTCGTCCCGGGGCAGGAACGGCGCGGCGACTACCGCACCCCGTACGGGCGGTTCTCGCTGTCCACGTTGACGCGGCGCCTGCGCGTGCGCAGCTTTCCGGACGGGGTGGAGGAAGCGTATATTTTCTATACGCTCTATGTGGACGGGATGCGTCAGAGCGACAACACGATGGAAATACGAATTGAGCCAATGCAAAGGAGATCAAATCAAGGTGGAGATCAAACAGCAGATTGAGCAGGCACTGCTTCGTGCCGTGGAGGCCGCCACGGCGGCGGGAGAGCTGCCGGAGGGCGGCGCACTTCCCCCCATTCTTCTGGAGGAGCCGCCGGATAAGGCGCTGGGCGATTTTGCCACGAACTTTGCGATGCAGTCGGCGCGCGTCTTTCGTCAGCCGCCGAAGAAGATCGCGGAGACGCTTCGTGCCCATCTTACGGGCGCATGGCTCGATCATGCGGAGATGGCAGGACCAGGCTTCCTCAATTTCTATCTCAAAAAAGATGTGATGGCAGATACCCTGCGTGGGATTCTGCGTGCGGGGGAGACCTACGGTACACTGGCGCCGAAGGATGCGGCGCCGATTCAGGTGGAGTACGTCAGCGCGAATCCGACGGGACCGCTGCACGTCGGACACGGGCGCGGTGCGGCGGTCGGCTCGGCGCTGGTGACGCTGCTGCGGACGGCAGGCTATACGGTGGAGAGCGAGTACTATGTCAACGATGCGGGCAACCAGATGCATTTGCTCGCCGTGTCGGTGAATGCGCGCTATCTGGAGCTCCTCGGACGGGAGGTACTGTTCCCTGAGAACGGCTACCACGGTGCGGATATCGTGGAGACGGCACAGCGCATCATCGACCGTGACGGGGATCGCTATCTCGCTCTGTCCGAGGAGGAGCGTCTGGAACAGTTCAAGGACATTGCCTATCGCGAGAAACTCGCCGCGCTTCGCGAGGATCTCGCAGACTTCGGTGTGACGTTCGATGCGTGGTTCAGTGAGCGCACGCTCCATCCGGCGGCCGTGCGCCGCGTCGTCGATGTGCTGCTCGAACGCGGCGCCGCCTACGAGAAGGACGGTGCGGTATGGCTGCGCTCGACGGACTACGGGGATGACAAAGATCGCGTGATCTTCCGCGACAATGGCGTACCGACGTATCTTGCCGCGGATATCGCCTATCATGACAATAAGTACGCGCGCGGCTTCGGCAGGCTCGTCAACATCTGGGGGGCGGATCATCACGGCTATGTCGCCCGCGTCAAGGCGGCGATGGCGGCGCTCGGACACGATCCCCAGCAGCTTACGGTACTTCTCCTGCAGATGGTGAGCCTCTATCGCGACGGTGAGGTCGTAAAGCTGAGCAAGCGCACGGGCGAGACGGTGACGCTGCGGGAATTGATGGAGGAGGTCGGCGTCGATGCGGCGCGGTATTTCTTCCTGATGCGCTCCCTCGACAGCCAGCTGGATTTCGATCTCGATCTCGCGAAGAAGAGAACGAACGAAAACCCCGTCTACTACATCCAGTATGCGCATGCACGCATTTCCAGCATCTTCCGCCAGGCGGAGGAATCGAAAATTGTCCCCTCAGATGGGGCGGAGCTGGAACGCCTGACGGATGAGACGGAGACGGCACTCATCAAGAAGCTCGCTGCCTATCCTGAGGAGATTGAGCGCGCTGCAGCGGAATACGCTCCTCAGCGCATCGCACGCTACAGCCATGAGCTCGCGGCTGCATTTCATGCGTTTTACAATAAATGCCGCATTGTTGGACAGGAACCGGCACTTGCCTCTGCCCGCCTCGCCCTCGTCATGGCGACCGGGCGCGTGATTCGCCACAGCCTCGGTATTCTGGGTGTTTCCGCGCCGGAGAAGATGTAAGGCCTCACGGGAGACAGTCATCCGATTGGTGCAGATGTTCCGCCGGAGTGCGGGAAAATACACCAAGATGATGGTGTTGAATGGATCCGTGAACCATCATGCAACGTCCTATTGAAAGGAGTCTATCCATGGATTATACAAAGATGTCGGAAGTCGACGCCGCCTATCATATCCTCGCAGAGAAGAAAGAGACGATGAACTATAAGGATCTGATCCTTGAGGTCATCGAGGCGACGCATCGTCCCGTGCAGTCGCTCGCCATGGCGATCTCGGAGATCTATACGATGATCAATATGGACAGCCGTTTCCACTACGAGGGCGAGAGCCGCTGGGGGCTGACTGAGTGGGTGCCGCCCGAGGTCAAGCGCTCCTCGTCACGCGCGTCCTCCGGCACCTCGAAGACCGCGATTACGAAGGAAGCAGCACGCAAGAAGAAGCTCGAAAGCATTCAGAACTGATAGGATACGGCGGAGGCATAATATGGCAAAGTATATATTCGTCACGGGCGGCGTTGTTTCTTCCCTCGGCAAGGGCATAACTGCGGCTTCGCTCGGACGCCTGCTCAAGAACCGTGGCATCAAGGTGACGATTCAGAAGTTCGATCCGTACATCAATATTGATCCCGGCACGATGAGCCCCTATCAGCACGGTGAGGTATTCGTCACTGACGATGGCGCGGAGACGGATCTCGACCTCGGTCACTATGAGCGCTTCATTGATATCAATCTGACAAAGCGATCGAACATCACAACGGGAAAGGTTTATGCATCCGTCCTGAACAAGGAGCGTCACGGCGACTACCTCGGCTCGACGGTACAGGTCATTCCGCATATCACAAACGAGATCAAGCAGCGCGTCTACGATGTGGCAAAGGCGGATAACGCCGATGTCGTCATCACGGAAATCGGCGGTACCGTCGGCGATATCGAGAGCCTTCCCTTCCTTGAGGCGATCCGCCAAGTCAAAAAGGAAGTGGGAAAGAATGATGCGCTCTACATCCATGTGACACTGCTCCCCTATATCACGGCGGCGGGGGAGCTCAAGACGAAGCCGACCCAGCACAGCGTCAAGGAGCTGCGCGCCATCGGGATCCAGCCCGACATCCTCGTCTGCCGGACGGAGCAGCCGATTCCGCGCGAGATGAAGGAGAAAATTGCGCTCTTCTGCGATGTTGACGCCGATGCGGTCATCGAAAATCGTACGGCCTCGACGATCTATGAGGTGCCGCTGATGATGCAGCAGGAAGGCCTCGACCGCATTGTTCTCGAGAAAATGGCGATGGATTTTGACCCCTCCAACATGGAGGCATGGGGGAAGATGGTCTTTAAGATCAATCACCCCGCAAAGAAGGTAAAAATCGCCGTCGTCGGCAAGTACGTAGCGTTGCCCGATGCCTATATGTCGGTGACGGAGGCACTCAATCACGGCGGCATCGAAAACGATGCGCAGGTGAAGATCGCATGGATCAACGCCGAGGAACTGGAGGATCCGAACGCAGATCTCGATGAGATTTTCGTCGGCTGCAAGGGCATCCTCGTACCGGGCGGCTTTGGCGACCGCGGCGTCGAGGGAAAGATCCGCGCGATCCAGTATGCGCGCGAGAACAAGATCCCGTTCCTCGGGCTCTGTCTTGGCATGCAGTGCGCTGTCATCGAGTTTGCGCGCCATGCGGCGGGACTTTCCGGTGCACACAGCACGGAGTTCGTACCCGAGACACCGCATCCCGTCATTGCCCTGATGGAGGATCAGCAGGGCGTGGAGGAGAAGGGTGGTACGATGCGTCTGGGGGCGTATCCCTGCGTCCTCGCAGCGGATTCGCTCTCGCGTGAGGCGTATGGAACGCCTGAGATCAGCGAGCGGCACCGCCATCGCTTTGAGTTCAACAATGCCTATCGCGCTCAATTGGAGGAAAAGGGGCTGCGCATCGCAGGAACAAGCCCCGATGATCAGCTCGTGGAGATCGTGGAGATCGAGGATCATCCGTGGTTCGTCGCTTCGCAGTTTCATCCGGAGCTGAAGTCGCGGCCGAATCATCCGCACCCACTCTTTGCAGGCTTTATCCGCGCGGCTCTTGCCGCATCCAAATGAATACATTTTTTTCGCTTCTGCGGGATGATCCCGCCCTCCGTCAGCTGACGGAGGTATTTGCGCAGCCGGCAGCACAGACCATGCTGCACGGTGCCGCAGGGGCATTGAAGCACGCCGCCGTCGCCGCCGCCTATGATGCAGCACCGCGCCCGCTCGCCATTGTGACGGCGGGACGGGATGCGCTGCGCGCGTGGCAGGAGGATCTCACGGCACTCCTGCCCGAGGCGGATGTCTATGAGCTGCCCGAGCTGGACCGCATTGACTTTGCTGCACCCGGTGCGGCGAAGGGGCTGGAGCGCTCGGCACAGCGCATGAACATCATGGCGCGTCTCCTGCGTCATGAGCCGATCATCGTGTTGGCGGACATCGGTGCGGCGGCGCAGAAGGGGCTCAGCACGACGGAATTCTCCCGTGCCGCACTGTCGCTGCGCCTAGGACAAGACCTCCCGCGTGAGACCCTGATGGAGCGGCTGTCGGCGCTCGGCTATGAACATGTGCCGGAGGTGGAGAACGTCGGACAGTTCAGCGTGCGCGGCGGCATTGTGGATGTGTTTCCCATCAATGCGCTCTCGCCCATCCGTGTGGAGTTCTTCGATACGGAGATCGACTCCATGCGAGAGTACGATCCTCTGACCAAGCGCTCCATCAAAAATATCGGAACGGCCTCCATCATGCCTCTGCGTGCCGCAGACGACAATGGGGAGGCCTGTTTTTTGAGCTATCTCGGCGCAGCCGGAACAAGTGTCTTTGACGAGCCGTCACGCCTGATGGCGGCGCTGGAGGATGGCGTACGGGAGGATGCCGTGCGTGCAGCGCGGTGTTTCTCGTGGGCAGAGATGACCGCCGCCGGTACGGAGGGGCATGAGGTGTTCATCTCACTCATGAATCGCGCTGTCCCGACGTGTACGCCGCAGACGCTCATCGGCGTACAGATGGTGCCCATGACGGCGTTTCAGCGGCAGTTTTCGCTCCTCGAGAGCGAGCTGCATCGCTATCTGGGAGAGGGGATGCGCGTCCTCATCCTAGCGGGCGGGGCGGAGCAGGCCGCGCGAATGCGCGAGATGCTCACGCTCTGGAAGCTCCCGACGGTCATTTCACGCGGCGCAGATGCACCGGCCGAACATGCCGTCACCATTTCGCCCGGCACCCTGCGTGCGGGCTTTGAGCTGAGCGCGTCTCGCACTGCTGTCCTGACGGAGCAGGATATCTTCGGTCGTCATAAGGCACGGCTGCGCCGTACAGCGTCGGCGGGAGAGCGCATCCGCCACTTTCGCGAGATTGCGCCCGGCGACTATGTGGTGCACATCTCCCACGGCATCGGGAAGTATCTGGGTGTGGAGACCATCGAGGTCGCCGGTGTTCACCGCGACTATCTGCACATCCAGTACGGCGGGGACGACAAGCTCTTCGTCCCGACCGATCAGGTCAGTCTCCTGCAAAAGTATATCGGTGCAGAAGGCGCTGCGCCGCGCCTGCACCGCATGGGTACGGCAGACTGGGCACGCGCACAAGCCAAGGCGCAGAAATCGGTCGAGGATATCGCCGACCATCTGATTGAGCTCTACGCTGCGCGGCGCATGGCGAAGGGACATGCCTTTTCGCCGGATGATGCGGGACAGCGCGAGTTCGAGGAGGCGTTTCCGTATCAGGAGACGGACGATCAACTGCGCGCCATTGCAGAGATCAAGCACGATATGGAGAGCGAAAAGCCGATGGACCGCCTGCTCTGCGGCGATGTGGGCTTCGGCAAGACGGAGGTTGCGATTCGCGCGGCGTACAAGGCGGCGATGGACGGCTATCAGGTCGCCGTGCTCGTGCCGACAACAGTTCTCGCACAGCAGCACTATCAGACCTTTGCGGCGCGTTTTGCCGACTTCGCTCCGAAGGTGGACGTTGTCTGCCGCTTCCGCACGCTGCGGGAACAGGCGGCGACGCTGCGCGATGTGGCGCGTGGTCAAGTGGACATCCTCATCGGAACACATGCGATTCTTAATCGGAAGCGCGTGCGATTTCAGAAGCTGGGCCTGCTCATCGTGGATGAGGAGCAGCGTTTCGGCGTGACGCAGAAGGAAAAGATCAAGGAGTTCGCGACGGGCGTCGATGTACTGACGCTCTCCGCGACGCCGATTCCGCGCACGCTGCACATGTCGCTCGCGGGTGCGCGTGATATGAGTGTCATCGAGACGCCGCCCGCCGAGCGCCTCCCTGTGCAGTCCTACGTCGTGGAGAGCAGTGATGCCATGATGCGCGGCGCGATCGAGCGTGAGCTGTCGCGCGGCGGGCAGATCTACTTTATCTACAACCGCGTGGAGAGCATCGACCGGATGCGCGAGCACCTGCTGCAGATTGTACCGCAGGCACGTATTGCCTCCGCGCACGGACAGATGAGCGAGGATATTCTGGAGCAGGTCATGATGGACTTTTACGAGGGACATTATGACATCCTGCTTGCAACGAGCATCATCGAGAACGGCATCGATGTCGCCAACGCGAATACGATCATCATCTACGATGCTGACCGCTTCGGCCTCTCGCAGCTCTATCAGATGCGCGGACGCGTCGGCCGCTCGGCGAAGATGGCGTTTGCCTACTTCACGTATCGGCGCGACAAGGTGCTCAGCGAGACGGCGGAGAAGCGCCTACAGGCGATGAAGGAGTTTGCACGCCTTGGTTCGGGCTTTAAGATCGCGATGCGTGATCTCGAGATCCGCGGCGCGGGGAGCCTTCTCGGTGCGCAGCAGCATGGGCATATCGCAGGCGTCGGCTTTGAGATGTATGTGAAGCTGCTCGAGGAGGCCGTGGCGCGCAAAAAGGGCGAGAAACCTGCGCCGCCGCCCGTACAGACCGTCATCGACCTCCCCGTGGAGGCGTATCTGGATGGCGGCTACATCGAGGACGCCATGCACAAGATCGAGGTCTATCAGAAGATCGCGGCGGTGCAGACGGATGAGGATCTCGATGCACTGCTCGACGAGCTGATCGACCGGTTCGGCGAGCCGACAGCGCCCGTCCTTGCTCTGCTCGATATCGCGCGCATCAAAAATGCGGCGCGGACCTTTCATGCACGGAGCATTGCGCTGAAGGAAAATGCGCTCGATATCGCCCTGCCGGCGGATGAAAAGCTGCCGCTCCCGACACTCATGCGCCTCGACCGCGCCTTTGGGCGGCGCGTCGGGCCCCTGCCCGAGGGGAGCGGCTATCGCATCCGCCTCGCGGCACATGAATGCAGGAATGTATTGGATACGGTGCTGGAGATTGTGCAGTTGATCACAGGAGAGCGGCATGAATGACTATCGATTGACCGTTGCGGGGCTCGGCCCCGGTGACGCGGGGCTGATTACGCGCGAGACATGGACGCAGATCGAGAGGGCGGAGCAGATCGTGCTGCGCACGCGCATCCACCCGAGTGTATCGGCACTGGATGATGTGCAGATTTCCTATGAGACATACGATCCCCTCTACGAGGAGATGGGGGACTTTGATGCGCTCTATGCCGCGATTGTCACGGATCTCTGTACGCGTGTCCGCACGGGCTCTGTGCTCTATCTCGTTCCCGGAAGCCCGCACGTCGCAGAGCGCACGGTACAGCTCCTGCGCCCTGCGGCAGAGCGCGAGGGGATACCGCTCGACATCCTGTCCGGGATGAGTTTTTTGGATCCGCTTTTTGCGGCGGTGGGCATCGATCCCGTGAACGGGCTCTCCATTCTCGACGCGCTGAATGAGGCGCAGATCCGTGCCGTGCCGACGCAGGACCGCATCATTACACAAATTTATTCGCGTGCGATTGCTTCCGATGTCAAACTGCTCCTGATGGAGCACTGCGACGATGCACAGGAGGTGCTCTATCTGCACCACCTCAGTCTGCCCGAACAGGACGTGCGGCGCATTCCGCTTTATGCACTCGATCGGCAGGAGGATGTGGATCATCTGACCTCCATTTTTGTCCCTTATATGCCGACTTTTTGGGAAAATCCGTAAAAAAAACGGGAGTTTTTGGGAAAAATCATCTTTTTTTAATATTTCCCCTTGATTTTTCGGGGTAATTCTGTTAAATTCTCTCATGTCAGTGCGACACTAAGCGGTCGCGAGGAAAATGGAAAATATCTTAAAGGAGGATGCTACTTTGAACAAGCAGGAATTGGTCGCAAACGTAGCAGAGCAGGCAAGTCTCACGAAGAAGGACGCAGAGAAGGCAGTCAATGCTGTCTTTGAGACGATCAAGGGCGCACTTTCCGAGGGTGACAAGATTCAGCTGATCGGATTCGGCACGTTCGAGGTGAAGGATCGTGCGGCACGCAAGGGGCGTAACCCCCAGACGGGCAAGGAAATCGAGATCGCGGCTTCGCGTAATCCTGTGTTCAAGGCCGGCAAGGCTCTGAAGGATGCTGTGAACTGATTTTGCAGTGTGACCGGACTTCCGACGGGAGTCCGGTTTTTCTGCGTTGTGGGGCGGATATGAGCAAAACGATCTTTGCACCGGATGCATTCGCGGGAAAATCCGTGCTGATCTCAGGCGGCACCTCGGGCATCGGATACGCGGCGGCGGCAATGTTTCTGGCGGCCGGTGCGCGCGTTGTGCTCATGGGGCGTGAACAGATGCGGGGCAAGGGCGCAGAGGAGCAGCTCTCTGCCACAGGGCGTGCGCTGTTTTGTGCCGGCGATGTACGGTCTCTGTCCGACTGTGGCCGCGTTGTTGCGGAGGCAATCCGCTGCTGTGGTGCGCTAGACGTTCTCATCAATGCCGCAGGCATCTACCACGAGGGCGCGCTGGATGCGCTTTCGGCGGAGGAGCTCGACGCTCTGCTTGATACGAACATCAAGGGGACGATCCATCTGTCACAGGCGGCTCTGCCCTATTTGCGGCAGACGCATGGAAATATCGTGAATATCGCCTCTGATGCAGGGCTGCATGGGAATTATTTTTGTGCAGCGTATGCGGCGACGAAGGGCGCGGTTGTCGCGCTGACGCGCTCGCTTGCCCGCGAGACAGCCTGCGACGGCGTGCGCGTGAATGCCGTTGCACCTGCCGATATTCTCACGCCGATGACGGAGCGCCAGCTCGCAGAGCATCTGCCACGAGAGGATCAGCTGCGGGAGATGGCGTCGCTCTATCCGCTCGGGCGCATCGGCACGGCCGATGAGGCCGCTGCCGCTGTCGTCTTTCTCGCCTCTCCTGCGGCAGCATGGGTAACGGGCAGCATCTATATGGTGGATGGCGGGCTGACGGCATAGAAATCCACATCGTCCGTCAAAAAATTTTTGCCATTGTCAAAAATTATGTTAAAATAAGATTGTATGAGGAGGTAGCTGATGGGACATGCCCGCATTCTCATTTTGACCGCCTCCATCGGTGCAGGGCATACGCGGGCGGCAGAGGCCATTCGTGCGGCACTGAAGGCGCAGCCGGGAGCAGCGGAGCAGCGGATCGATGTTGTGGACTTCATGTCGCGAGAGGTGTCCATCATCCACTATCTCATGAAACGTATTTATCTGACGATGCTGCGCTTTGTGCCGAATCTCTACGATGTCTTCTTCCACATTGCGGGAAAGAAGGCGGGCGGGGGTGCGGTGCGTGCTGCCTTTGCTTGGGTGATGGTGCGTACGATGGGACGGATCATTCGGACGTATCAGCCCGACCTTGTGGTCGCCACCCACCCCTTTCCCGAGGGGGCGGCAGCACTCTGGCGCGAGCAGCATGGCGGCTCCTTTGCGCTGGCGGCACTTCTCACGGACTACGCTCTCCACGCGATCTGGTTTGTGCGTAACGTGGATGCCTATTTCGTTGCGACAGAGACGATGGCGGATGAGATGGCGGCGTGTGGCTTTGATCGGAAGTGCATCCATGCGACGGGCATACCGATTACGCTCATGGCGAGCCGCTTGGCACGCCGCGAGGCACAGGTACAGGCAGGACTCTCTGGAGATCGGCCGACCGTTCTTCTCATGGGCGGCGGTCTGGGGCTTGGCGATATGGAGGCGACCCTTGCGGCTTTGGAGCAAGTACAGCTGCGCCTCTCCGTTCTCGTCGTGGCGGGACATAATGCTGCACTGGAGGAGCGTGCGCGTGCGCGCGCGGCACATTCACATCATGTGATCTCCGTGCGCGGCTATACCCACGATGTGCCGGTATTGATGCGCGCGGCAGATCTGCTCATCACGAAGCCCGGTGCGCTCACAATCAGCGAGGCATTCGCTGCAGGGCTGCCGCTCCTCCTGCATGACCCGATTCCGGGGCCGGAGACGGAGAACGCCGTCTATGCGACGCGATGTGGAGCGGCCGTATGGCTGCACCCGGGCGAGCGCATGGCACCGGCGGTGGAGGACATACTTACGCATCGTCTGCCTGCCATGCACAGGGCGGCACGCGACTGTGCCCGCGAGGAGGCGGCACAGCGCGTGGCGGAGATTCTGACAGAGATGCTTCAGCGAAAGTGAGGGAGACGGATGGCACGAAGAAAGAATGCACGGCGGCCGCGCTGGTTTGTTGTGACGGTTCTTCTGATCCTTGGTTACTTTGGTACGATGATCGTATCACAGGGAATCTATCTCTTTCACGTGCGTGCGGAGCAGCGTGCGGCATCCGAGCGGCTGACGGCTGCACAGGAGGAGAATGACCGTTTGCAGGCAGAGAAAACGCATCTTGGGGAATTGCCGTACATTGAGAAATTGGCGCGTGAGGAGCTCGGTATGACGGGGAAAGGGGAACTTCCCTATGCACCGGGAAAGCGTGGAAACGGCAACTGACTGGGCTGCGTATTTTCTTGACAGAACGGGCGTCCGCCCTGTATAATAATTATGTCTGACAGAGGGGGGAGACCCCGATGGTTTATCGTTGAAGGGAAGATTTGTTTTGGCCATTGAAGTCGGCAGCGTAGTAGAGGGTGTTGTCACGGGCATCACGAATTTTGGTGCTTTTGTCGAACTCCCGGAAGGGAAGACGGGGCTGATCCACATCTCGGAGGTTGCCGACGTCTACGTGAGCGATGTGCATGATTTTCTAAAAGAGCATGACAAGGTCAAGGTCAAGGTACTGACCGTGGATGATCGTGGGAAGATCGGGCTGTCGATCAAGGCTCTGCAGGATAAATCGTCCGCTGCGCAGTCCGCTGCTGCGCCGGCACGTCCGCCGCGTCCACCGCGCGATGTGCGCCGTACGGCGGCATCACGTCAGATCGGCTCGCCGTCCTTTGAGGACAAGTTGTCGCGCTTCCTCAAGGACAGCGATGAACGATTGACCGATCTGCGCCGCAAGACGGATTCCAAGCGTGGCGGACGCGGCTCACGCCGTGGCTGAGCACGTATGCTGCGATAGGATATGAGGAGAAAGAGGACACTCCATGCGGAGTGCCTTTTTTGTGGAAAGCACTGATCACGTGATTTTCATCGAACCGGTGTATGATGGTCTGCGCGGAGATAATTCTGAGCGGGCAGTACGACGCGTGCACCACGCGATGGACGCATGGGTCAGTGCTTCCTTTATCGGGAGATCATGTTGAAACGACAGGTGGCAGACATTCTTCGGACGCATGGATTTTTTGCGCCCGATCGCCGCGTGCTCGCCGCCTGCTCGGGCGGGACGGATTCTCTGGTTCTGCTGGATATTCTCAGAGATTTACATGCGGAGGGCGGCCCGCAGATCATCTGCGCACACTACGAGCACGGCATTCGCGGAGCAGCGTCACGCGCGGACGCAGATGCCGTGGCGGCATACTGTGCGGCGCGCGATATTCCCTGCGTCATAGAGGTAGGTGACGTACCGCGTTATGCGCAGATGCATAAACTTTCGCTTGAGACGGCGGCGCGTATCTGTCGCTATGATTTTCTCCATCGGCTGCAGGAGCAGGAGCACTGCGATGCGATAGCGCTTGCCCATCATGCGGATGATCTGGCGGAGACCGTGCTCATGCGTATTCTGCGCGGTACGGGACCTGCAGGGCTTGCCGCCATGCGTGAGTGGGACGGCGTTCACCTGCGCCCGCTGCTCCATACGGTACGCGCGGAGATTGAGGGATATATTCGGGCGCATGAGCTTCACCCGTGCCATGACCTGACGAATGATCAGCAGGATGCGCAGCGCAATCGGATTCGCCACACGCTTTTGCCGACCCTCTGCACCTACGGTAATCGAAATATCCGTGATGCACTCGTGCGCCTCAGTGATCTCGCGGGTGAGGAGGATGATTTCCTCACGCAGTATGCTGCGGCAGAACTGAAGCGCGCATCCTCCGGCGGTGGCCTCTCCGTCGGCGTGCTGAATACGCTGCATACGGCCATGGTACGGCGCGTCCTGCGTCTCTTCTGGGAACGCGTGACGGATGGCCAGCAGGATCTTTCCTACGAGCATGAGGAACGGATGCGCCGCCTCCTCACACGCGTGGGGACGGCACAGTGCGAGCTGCCGCACGGATGGCGTGCGCGTCTGCGCTATGGCGTACTCAGACTTCAGCGCGAAGAAACACGGACAACACAGCAGGGAAAGGAAGAAGAAATTTTCCTTCCTTTGACCCACGAATATGATATAATAAATTTCCAAGGAAGATTATTTTCCATGCGTCGGATGGATGACGTGACGGATGAGGATTGGCAGAAGGCAGTGGACGGGAAGGCTGTCTATGCTGATGCGGCAGGGCTGCCGCCGCTTGTCCTGCGTACACGGCGTCCCGGAGACTATATGCGGCTTTCCATCGGACGCAAAAAACTCAAGGATATTATGATCGACGATAAGATCCCGCGTGAAGCGCGGGACAGCATTCCGCTGCTTGCCGTTGCCGGCAGCAGTGAGATTTTTTGGATGGTCGGGGGAAGGCGCAGCATCTTGGCACCGGTGACGGAACATTGTGTTGTTTTTGCCATTTCATGGGAAAAGGAGAGTACAGCATCATGATGAGCGATGATATTGAGCGCATATCGTTCTCGGCAGAGGAGATACGCGCGCGCGTGCAGGAGCTCGGCGCACAGATAACACGGGACTACCGCGATGCACAGGAGAAGGTATACTGCGTTGGTATTTTGAAGGGAGCTGCCGTCTTCTTTACGGACCTTGTGCGCGCCATTGATCGCCCGGTCAACTTCGATTTTATGATTGTCTCCAGCTATGGCGACGCGGCCGTCTCCAGCGGACAGGTTAAGATTTTGAAAGATCTTGATTTTTCCATCGAGAACCAACATGTCATCATCGTGGAGGACATCATCGACTCGGGGACGACCATGCACTATCTGAAAACGTTGCTGCAGGGGCGACATCCGAAGAGCATCCGCCTCTGTGCGTTCCTCTCCAAGCCTTCGCGCCGTGTGACGCCGGTCGAGATCGACTATCTCGGACATGAGGTTCCCGATGAGTTCCTCGTGGGCTATGGGCTGGACTATGCGGAGAAATATCGGAATCTGCCCTACATCGGGGTGCTGCGGCGTTCCGTTTATGAGTGAGGAGGCGCCTTTTGAATCATTCAATTCTGCGAAATCTCGCGTTCTATGCGCTCATGTTCTTCGTCGTCTGGACGGTCGCCGACTACATGTCGGGCAGCCATCAGACGGCACAGGCAACGGCGCTGGGATACAGTGATTTTACCGAAAAAGTAACGGCTGGGGACGTGGACAAGGTCGTCATTGTCCAGAACAACATCCGCGGTACGCTGAAGGATGGGACGGAGTTCACGACGATTGCGCCGGATGCCCCGAGCAACGACCGCGACCTCTATACGCGCCTCTCAGAAAAGGGCGTGACGATCTCGGCGGAAAACCCGCCCGAGCCACCGTGGTGGCAGACGCTCCTCACCTCGCTGATCCCAATTGCACTTCTGATTGGCTTCTGGTTCTTCATCATGCAGCAGTCCCAGATGGGCGGCGGGCGCATGATGAACTTCGGCAAGTCGCGCGTGCGCCTCATGGTGAGCGATAAGAAAAAGGTGACCTTTGCCGATGTGGCAGGGGCGGACGAAGCGAAACAAGAGCTTGAGGAAGTCGTCGAGTTCCTCAAGACCCCCGACAAGTTCAACGAGCTCGGCGCACGCATCCCCAAGGGCGTACTGCTCTTCGGACCTCCGGGCACGGGCAAGACGCTTCTCGCCAAGGCGGTCGCCGGTGAGGCGGGCGTTCAGTTCTTCACGATCAGCGGCTCCGACTTCGTCGAGATGTTCGTCGGCGTCGGCGCATCCCGTGTGCGTGACCTCTTTGAGCAGGCAAAAAAGGCGGCTCCGTGCATCGTCTTTATCGACGAGATTGATGCCGTTGGGCGTCAGCGCGGCGCTGGGCTGGGCGGCGGACACGATGAGCGTGAACAGACGCTCAATCAGCTCCTTGTCGAGATGGATGGCTTTGCCTCAAATGAGGGGATCATCATCATCGCGGCGACCAACCGCCCCGATGTGCTTGACCCTGCGCTCCTGCGTCCCGGCCGCTTCGATCGTCAGATCGTGGTGGATAAGCCCGACGTGCGCGGGCGTGAGGCCATCCTGAAAGTACATACAAAGGGCAAGCCGGTCGCCGACGACGTTGATCTGGACGTCCTCGCGCGGCGCACGCCCGGCTTTACGGGAGCGGATCTGAGCAACCTCGTCAACGAGGCGGCACTCCTTGCCGCGCGCCGTGACAAGAAGAAGATCACGATGGCGGAGATGGAGGAGGCGATTGAGCGTGTCCTCGCAGGTCCGGAGCGCAAGTCTCATGTCATGACGGATGAGGAAAAGCGCCTCACGGCATATCATGAGGGCGGACATACGCTCGTAGGACTTCTGCTCGAGCACGCCGATCCCGTGCACAAGGTAACGATTATCCCGCGCGGACGTGCGGGCGGCTATATGCTCTCCCTGCCAAAAGAGGATCGTTCCTATCGGACGCGCTCCGAGCTCATCGACCGCATCAAGGTCGCACTCGGCGGACGCGTGGCCGAGGAGGTCGTGCTCGGCGAGATCAGCACGGGCGCATCCAGCGACATCCAGCAGGCGACGCGTATCATCCGCAGCATGATCATGGAATACGGCATGAGTGATGCGATCGGTCCGATTGCCTATGGCGAGGAGAACCATCAGGTCTTCCTCGGGCGCGATCTCAATCGCGAGCGCAACTACTCCGAAGAGATTGCGGGTGAGATCGACCGTGAGGTGCGCCGCTACATCGAGGAAGCGTATGAGGCTTGCCGTACGATCATCGTGGAGAATCGCGACAAACTCGATCTGATCGCAAAGGAACTTCTCGAGCGCGAGACGCTGAGTGCGGCAGAGCTTGAGGAACTGATGACGAAGGGCGCGATCAGCGAAAAGGACAAGCAGAACGACGATACGGATGATACGGGGAAACCCGCACCGATTCCCGTCGATGTTGTGATCGACGACTCTACACAGACCAGTGAGGAGGCAGAGCGCGCCGCTGAAAAGCGTCCCGCACCTGTCGCTGCGCCGGAACCGAAGTTCAACGTAACCCAGTGGGATAAATGATGGAAAGGCATTGCCGCGAGGAAAGATGAGCGGCAGTGCCTTTTTCTTTAGCTTATGTATGATTTTTCCGATAGTTATAATATAGGAAAAAGGGTTCAGCAGGGAGTCAGAGAGAGGTTTGTATGCAGTGGTATGAGGAGATCATGGACACAGCGCGGGAAGCTGTGGACTACATCGGCAGTATGCTTTCCACAGACGGCAGCATGGAAGAACCGACGCGTCAGGTGTTGACGGATTTTGCTGTGGCGATGAACGGTGTTGCGGAGCGTCTATCCCAGGAGAAGGGAACGCTCATGGAAAAGTGCCGTCGCTATGCGCTGAATACTGCGTGGAGTGGACAGAAAGCGTTGACTGCGGAAGACGCGCGGGATGCGTGGAAGTATTTTTTCTACGAACTGCGGCCACTCTTTTTGGATCTGAGCTATCAGTTGGATCTAGAATACCTTGTCCTGCAGCATCCGGAAGTACAGGATGCCTATCTGGCGCAGACGATTGCGGCATTTGAGGCAGCGCGGAAGAGGCCGCGCCGGACGGACTTCAAATACCGCGTGTCGATCATCGTCCCTGCCTACAACAAAGTGGAGTATTCGCGTTGTGCCATCGACAGCCTCCTTCGCCATACGGACTTTTCACATGGAGATATTGAACTCATTACGATCAACGATGGATCATCGGATGGGACAGAGGCATATTTTAACAGCCTGCCTCACGAGAAGAAAATCAATCTGAAGTACAACGTATACAATCACCTCGGGTGGGGAATTGCCCGTCATATCGCAGAGGGCGAGTACGTCGTCTATTTCTCCAACGATGCCGTCGCCACACCGCATTGGCTGGAAAATCTCCTCGCCGTACACCAGGCGGAGAAGGATGTCTTTTGGGTCGTTCCCACATGCAATGAGAACTGCATTTCCAATCGCCAAGGAATTCCGGTAGACTATGAAAATCGGTTTGAGGCAATGCCGGAAATGGAGGCGTTTGCCGCCGTGCATAATGTGTCGAACCCGCTCCTCTGGGAGGAACGGGCTGTTCTTATGCCCTTTGTGAGCGTTGTGCCGAATCTTTTTGATGTGCCTGAGATACGTGCGGACTATCGCTATGTCCTCTGTGATTTTGAGGACGATGATTTTTCTGCAACACTACGCCGGTCAGGTTTCCGCCAAATTCTCGCCAAGGATACCTTTGTCCATCATTTCGGGGGCGTAACACTGAATGAAGTCCGCACGACTCATGGGAATTATAAGACCATTATAGAAATGCGCCCTGTATTCCAGCATAAGTGGGGCATTGATCCATGGACATCACGTGGACATCTCGTGTTTTTAGAGCAGATACTTAAAGATTTTTCCACCGGAGAAACTCCGTCACGCGTTTTGTTTATTGAACCGATGTTTGGGGAGGGGCTTCTGACGGTTCGCAATCATTTTCGACGTCTCCAAACACCTGTTATTATTGACGCCATTGTTACGCGTGAGCAATATATGATGGAAGCAGCGTACATGGCGGATTCTGTCATACGGTTGACGTCACTCGATCACTTGCCGGATCGAGTAAACGGGACGTATGATATGGTCATTTTAGGTGCGTTTCTTAATGTCGTGCCGATTTCGGATATTATCTCTTTTTTTAAGGAAACGTATGGCTTATTGAACGCCAAGGGGGTTCTCTATGTATCCTTACTGAATTACAATAGTTTCGAGCATGTGATGGAGAATCTTCCGAATGATGTTCCTCATTTAATATATGATAGCATTTTGCCGTTGAATGGAGAGCGTGTTTTTCCTGTTCCTCGTCTTGTTTATGCGCTGAAAAAAGAATTTTCTAATAAGAGCGTGTGGGTCGGGTACGGTGTCCAGTCACATTATTTCGGAGATATTTCTCTCTTCGAGCAGACCACGAACGAGATTCTTGGTGCATCCGATGATCTGCATTATCTTCTGTCAGGTGATATGGTCGCCTTATGTATTCGGTAATCTTAGGGAAGCATTGATAAATTCAGCACTGCCATCTTAACGCATCTTTTTCACGCGCACTTCGGTGTAAAATCTAGTTTGGAAAATATTCTTTGGTCGGTATAAATGGAGCTCTAAGAGCTTTTGTGAATAGGAGGAAGATTTTATATGAAGGTTGTAATCTTAGCAGGCGGCTATGGCACCCGTATTACTGAGGAGTCTGTATTTCGCCCAAAGCCCATGATCGAGATCGGCGGGCAGCCGATCCTCTGGCATATTATGAAGATTTACTCCCATTATGGCTTCCATGAGTTCGTTATTTGTCTCGGCTATAAGGGCTATATGATTAAGGAATACTTTGCTGACTACTATTTGCACACATCGGACGTCACCTTTGATTTTACACAGGGAAATCGCATGACCGTGCACAACAATGTATCAGAGCCGTGGAAGGTAACGCTTGTCAATACGGGGCTGGATGCACAGACAGGTGCGCGTATCAAGCGGATTCAGAAGTATATTGACAATGAGGCCTTTATGCTGACCTATGGCGACGGGGTGAGCAATGTAAATCTTCAATCATTGCTTGATGCCCATCAGAATCACAAAAATGCCATTGTGACCATGACAGCGATTCAGCCAGGGGGAAGATTCGGTGTCCTCGATATCGATCATGGATCAAATGAGATCAATCGTTTTGTTGAAAAGGCGAAGGAGGATGGAGGCTGGATTAACGGTGGATTTATGGTTGTTGAGCCATCGGTGTTTGACTATCTACGTGATGACAATCAGTGCATCTTTGAGACGACGCCGCTTGAGAGTATTGCACGGGATGGCGGCTTATTTGCCTATAAGCATGACGGATTTTGGCAGTGCATGGATACGCAGCGAGATAAAGTCCGATTGAACGATCTTTGGAGTCAGGGCGATGCACCGTGGAAGCTGTGGGCATAGCGGAGATTGTGAGGTAATCAGGTGGCAAAATTAAGCATTATCATTCCGGTTTACAACATGCGGGAAAAGCTGGAACGCTGCCTCTTTTCTGTACGAAATACGGTGCGTATTCCGTATGAAGTGATCATTGTCGATGATGGTTCGTCGGCAGATGAGCAGATTTTTACGTCTGATGCGATGGACCATGTTCGTATACTTCGCAGTGAGGAGCATCATGGCTATGCACATGCGGTGAATGAGGGGATTCGAGCCTCAGAGGGGGAGGTTCTTCTCTTCCTTCATGCAGATGTGATGCTCGCGCCGCATACGGTGGAGGATATGTTGGATGTGCTTATTGCAGACCCAAACGTTGGGGCAGTGACTGCCGTTGCCCCTGTGGCATATCGGAGGGCGCAGCTGATTCCGCCGAACGACTATCTCTCATGGGATGACTATGTGCATGTGGCGGAGGAGATTCGTGCGCAGGCAGCGCTTCCTTGTCCGGAAATTCTTGCGGAGATGTTTGCACTGATGGCGAGGAGAGATGCCATATCAGCGGCAGGAAAGCTCGATGAGCGATACTCTTTTCCCGCACTCGCGTCCTATGACTTTACGGTGCGTATGACACGGGCAGGCTATGGGGGAGCGACCTTGCCGAGCACCTATGTGCATCGTGATGGAGAAAATTCCGATACGACGTCGGACAGCTATCGACGGGAATGCGATTTCTTCCATGAAAAATGGGGCGTTTCACTGGACTATTCATTTTTCCCGCGCAGGGATATTATGTCTTTGATGGACTTCTCAAAAGCCGGTTTGCGTGTCCTAGAGATCGGCTGTGCCTGTGGGGCGACGCTGCGGGAAATCGGTGCACGAAGTCCATCAGCACGCCTTTATGGTGTGGAACTGAACGACAAGGCGGCAGAAATTGCGGCGCCGTACGCAACGATTCTGTCGATGGATGTAGAGCGTCTTGATCCATCACAAGTTGCCGAACGTTTCGACTATATCGTCATGGGCGATGTCATTGAGCACTTACAGAATCCATGGAAAG
>ERZ772948.220-NODE-220-length-36110-cov-8.219082_pt1 | contig 36110 bp, 31 predicted proteins | sample MGYA00511945_ERZ772948 | MGnify/ENA primary metagenome ERZ772948 (study PRJEB29015, sample SAMEA2737927) | human oral metagenome | biome: human oral; feature: human-associated habitat; material: dental | place: China | collected 2141 ... | reverse complement strand
CTCCACTGCTTTGCGGTAGTCATCCGTATCCTTATGGTAGCCTCACCTACCGATTTTCCATTCTTACTATACTCCTCTTTGCAAGGATTGTCAATAAATAAATCACTAATTTAAAAATATTTTCAAACCTGTGCTAAGACCGACTACTTAGGCAAAACAGCTCCAATACGTTTACAAATTTCTACAACCATATCCTTTGGTGCAGCCACATTTAGTCGAGCATGGCACTTGCCTTCTTGACCAAAGTCGCTTCCTCGATTCAGGACGACCTTTGCCTCTTCCCTCAGTAACTGGAAGAGTTGGTCATCAGTCAGATCATAATCTGAAAAGTCCAGCCAAATTAGATAGGTTCCTTGGGGCTTCATAACCTTCAGGCGTGGGGCTTCTTTGGCAAAATAATCAACCACAAAATCGATATTTTCCTCTAAGACTGTCTTAAGTTCTGTCAACCAGGATTTCCCATAACGATAAGCAGCTTCAGTCGCTACAAAACCAAGGCCTGAAATTTCATGTTGGTTGTTAGCCAGCTGGCGCTTTTTAAACTGATGGCGCAAGCTAGGATTCTCAATCACAGCATAGGAATTTTTAGTTCCAGCAATATTAAAGGTCTTAGTTGCACTGGATAAAATCAGGCTAAAGTCCTTAAAGTCAGGAGAAACAGTATTGAAAGACTGATGTTCATGGCCAAACAGCGTCAAGTCTTGGTGGATTTCATCTGAGACCACGAGGACGCCGTACTTTTGACAGAGGCGGCCAATTTTTTCTAACACTTCCCGTTCCCAAACTCGCCCTCCGGGATTATGAGGATTACAGAGAACATAAATCTTGACTTCATTGTCTACAATATCTCGCTCTAGCTGCTCAAAGTCAATCTGAAAGAGACTATCTTGCTCTATCAGAGAATTGGCAATAAGTCGTCGATTATTGAGCTTGACAGAGCGAGCAAAAGGCGGGTAAACAGGAGTGTTGATGAGAACGGCATCGCCTTCCTTGGTAAAGGCTTGGATAGCCGTTGAAATAGCAGGGACAACTCCTTCGATAAAGACCAAGGCATCCCTATCAAAAGCGTAGCCATGCTCATCCCGTTCCCAATCTAGCACAGCCTTAATCAACTCCTCGCTGGCATAGGTATAGCCATAAACCAAGTGATCCGCATAATCATGAACGGCCTGCTGAATTTCAGGCAGGACCTCAAAATCCATATCCGCGATCCAGGCAGGAAGAACCTCCCTATCCTCTTCAGCTTCTTTCCATTTATAAGTATGATGGCCAAAACGATTAGGGGCTGTTTTAAAATTATATTTTCCCATACTAGTCCTCCAAGGCAGCTCGTAAATCAGCCACTAAATCTCGACTGTCCTCAATCCCAATTGACAGGCGTAGCAAATCATCTGTCAATCCATAGGAATGACGTACTTCAGCTGGAATGTCAGCGTGAGTTTGAGTCGTCGGGTAGGTAATCAAACTCTCCACTCCTCCCAAACTTTCTGCAAAAGTGAAGACTTTAAGACTGTTTAGGAGATGAGGGATCTTTTCTTCATCTACAATCTTGAAAGAGATCATACCACCCTTGCCTGGATAGAGAACCTCTTTTACTGCAGGAGATTGCTTCAGAAAAGCAACCACTTCCTGGGCATTCTGAGCAGAACGCTCCATACGGAGAGCCAATGTCTTAAGACCGCGTAAAAGTAAATAACTGTCAAAAGGAGAGAGAACTGCTCCAGTTGTGTTCAAATTATAGAAAAGCTTATCATAGATATCCGCGTCATTGGTCATAACGGCTCCAGCCAAGACATCATTGTGCCCGCCTAGATACTTGGTCGCAGAGTGCAGGACAATATCAGCACCATCTTCCAGCGGTCTTTGGTAAATGGGACTGTAAAAAGTATTGTCTACTATTACTCTTGCACCTCTTGCATGAGCCACTTGAGAAATGCGAGCAATGTCAAACTCCACCATAAGAGGATTGGTTGGTGTCTCGATATAAACAATATCTATATCTTCTGTCAGATTGTTCAGAAGCTCTTCTTCCGTATTGGCATAGGTAAAGGTGAATCGGCCTTCTGCTTCAGCTTGGGCAAACCAGCGGAAAGAGCCACCATAGAGATCTCGAACAGCCAAAACTTTACTTCCGACTGGAAAAGCACTAAAGGCCAGCACAATAGCCGACATACCAGAACTAGTTGCTAGAGCATAATCAGCACTTTCGATAGCAGCCAGAGTCTCCTCAAGGCTAACACGTGTTGGATTCTTGGTACGAGTGTAGTCATAACCTGTTGACTGGCCAAACTCAGGGTGCTGGTAGGTCGTTGAAAAATGCAGGGGTGTTGTTAAGGCACCAGTTGCTTCATCTGTTTTTACCCCAGCTTGGGCCAGTATGGTATTCAAGTTTAATGCTTGACTCATTTCTTATTCCTCACAATCTCGTAAATCTTATTCTATTGTAACATCTTGTGAAAGTTCTGCGCTTTGTTCTTTTCAAGAGCTAGATATAGTCTGAAACTATATAAAAACCCCAGCCTTCAAGTGGCCGGGGCAAATACTTATGAATTAACATTTAAGAAATATGGAATTTCCTTCTCAAACTGCTTGCTTTTGCCTCTCCTACGAAGCGATCAAGCAAACGAACACGCAAGGCCAAGCCACCATAAACTGCAATACCAACTCCACCAATTAGAACCAAATAAATCATACTTGAGACACGTCCAGCTGGATGGAAAAAGAAACCAAGAAGCAAATCAGCTAATGCAATGACAACTATCATTAAAAGCGTTAAAATACAAGTCAGTAAACTACGTTTGATCAGGTTTTGAGGATTAAGTCCTGTGATATCGCGAATTTCACGATACATAAAGACGATTGGAACAATCAGACCAATTGTCGTTGAGAGCAGAGGCCCGTAAGCTCTGAAAAGCCAAATCAGAGGAATTTGTAAGATCAACTTTACCACAACACCGTATAAGAAATAAACAATGGCCTTACGGTTTTGGAAGAGGGCTTGGATCATGGGAGCTAGCACTGTATAAAAGCTCAAAATAATTGTCTGTATAAGGGCAAATACAAAAAGTCCCAAAGCAAGTTTATCTGGCTGACCATAAAAGACCGTATAGAGAGGCCGAGCAACCAGAACGGCACCAATCGTTGCAGGTAAGATAAACAAGAGCAACATGGTCAGGTTATCCTGAATCAAACGAGCAGCAGCCTTAAAATCTCCCTTGACATAATTCTCTGTCAGAAGTGGAATTCCAACCCCCGCAATAGAAGTCGCTACAGCAATCAGAATCATAGTTATCTTATTGGGATTAGCCGAGAAGTAACTAAACATGACTAAGAGCTGGGTATTAGTGTAATCCGTAAACCAATTCATTACATGGATGAAGGTCATCTGGTCAATAATTTGGAAAAGCTGGATAGCCGATCCAGTGATAATAAAAGGAATGGCTTCACGAATTGTATCCCAAAGCAATGCTCTGGTATCAATACTATTTCCGCTTGGTGATTTTTTGAAGATTGCTTGGAGCATATTTTCCTTGGACAGGAAATAAGCCAAAACTCCTACACTAGCAACCATCCCAATAAAAGCTGCAAAGGTTGACTGGGTAACAGCAGAAACATAATTTTTTGATCCGAAATTCATGATAAAGAAGGTCGCAAGAAGCATCCAAATGATTCGAATCAACTGCTCTGCCACTTGACTGATTGCATATGGTTTTAAATTGTTAAAGCCTTGGAAAAATCCTCGGATAACACTCATAGAAGGGAAAATCAGCACCGCCCATGAGAGGCTTTGCATGATTGGAATCAAATCTTTCCCCCCACCAGACAAACTAGCAAAGAGAGGAGATAGTAGATACATGATTACTCCAAAAACAGCACCAAGCAACAACATGAACTTGAGGAATTCTCTAATTAGAGTAAAACTATGCTCCCTTTGATCAATCGTATTGTATTTAGCCACCTGCTTGGCTACAGCCACCGGAATTCCAGCTGTTGAAATCAGCAAAAACCAAGCATAAATGTTGTAGCCCATGGTGAAAAGACCATTAGCCTCCGCACCATGCCTGCCCATCCAAATATACCAAGGAATAATATAAATAGCCCCCAAAAGACGGCTAATAAAGTTTCCAGCAGTCAGCCAAGCAGTTCCCCGCAGCATCTGCTGCTGCTGACTTGTCGTTTCTTGACTCATACGATCAAACCTCATCTTATCATTTAATAGCTTTTATCCTATTATAAACTTTTCCTTTCCTCTTGTAAAACCCAGCCATTAAGTTTACAATAAGATTATGATAAAAATTGAAACAATAATAGATATTTTAAAAAAAGATCATAATTTTCGTGAAATCATCAAAGACGGCCACTACTTCTTTCATGATAGTGGACTGACTTTTGACAAAATCAGCTATGATAGCCGTAATGTGACAAATACGACCCTCTTCTTTGTTAAGGGTGAAAACTTCAAAAAAGAATTCCTAGAAGGTGCCGTAGAGTCTGGTCTAAAGTTTTATATCAGTGAGAGCGATTTTGAAGTAGGAATCCCAGTACTTGTTGTTAATGATATCAAGCAGGCTATGAGCTTGATTGCCATGGAGTTTTATGGCAATCCGCAAGATAAACTTAAAATTTTAGCCTTTACAGGAACCAAGGGAAAAACAACGTCTGCTTACTTTGCCTACCAAATCCTATCGCAAAGTCACCGACCAGCCCTCCTATCCACCATGAATACCACCTTAGATGGCAAGAACTTCTTCAAGTCCAGCCTAACAACGCCAGAGAGCTTAGATTTATTTAAAATGATGGCCCAGGCTGTAGCTAATGACCGCACTCATCTGATTATGGAAGTTTCCAGTCAAGCCTATCTAAAAAAACGTGTTTATGGTTTAACCTTTGATGCCAGTGTTTTTCTCAATATCAGTCCTGATCATATCGGGCCAATTGAACATCCCACTTTTGAAGACTACTTCTACAATAAACGGCTCTTGATGGAAAATAGCAGAGCAGTGGTTGTTAACAGTGGCATGGATCATTTCCAAATCGTGAAAGAGCAAGTCTCTTCGATAGAACATGATTTCTATGGAGAAAACTCTAGCAACACCATCATAGATTCTCAAGCCTTTAACTTTGAAGTAAGTGGCAAGCTAGCTGGTAAATATGACATTCAGCTTATCGGGCGTTTCAATCAAGAAAATGCTCTAGCTGCGGGCCTCGCCTGTCTTAGACTAGGTGCTAGCTTAACAGACATTCAAAAGGGAATTACTCTGACTCGTGTTCCGGGACGAATGGAAGTACTGACCCAAAAAAATGGTGCTAAAGTTTTTGTTGATTACGCTCATAATGGAGACAGTTTGACCAAGTTGCTCAATGTAGTCCAGGAACATCAAAAGGGCCAGACCGTTCTTGTTCTAGGAGCAACTGGAAACAAGGGGGAAAGTAGACGAAAGGATTTTGGAATCTTACTTAATAAACACCCAGAGATTCAAGTCATCCTGACTGCTGACGACCCTAATCGCGAAGATCCTGTAACCATTGCCAAAGAAATAGCTAGTTATATATCCCACGATGTCACCATTATCGCTGATCGTGCGGAGGCTATAAAGGTAGCAATGAGTCTTACTGGACAAGAAGGAGATGCTGTTATTTTAGCTGGTAAAGGAGCCGATGCTTACCAGATTGTCCATGATCAAAAAGTAGCCTATCCAGGTGACTATCAAATCGCAGAAAAATATCTATAAAAATAAAAAGAGAGTTGACAGTCAACTCTCTTTTTAGCTACATTTATTCAAGCTATTTTTAATCCCTTAAACTGCGTCTTCAACAGCACCTTTTAACATCTCCAATGACTTCTTTTACTTTGGAGATTGTCTTTTCTACAAGACCTTTCGTTTCTGTTTTGCTGTCTCCTGTCTGCTTTCCTTGTTTTTCCTTTTAAACTGAAAAATCTCTCATTTTTAAATCTCAAGAGTTCTGATTCTTCTAAAATATCAGTTCAAACGAAAACTCAACTTTTCCTTGTCAAAGCTAGCCTCTAGCTCGTATTTACCTGCTTCGTTTTGCCGAATATAGCCCAAGATTACGAGGCTATCGACAAAAATGTCCCGCCGCTTCTGCATGAGCTCATCCTTGCGGACATATTTGAGAAGAAAGGTCGTCATATACTTAAGTGCATACTCTGGATTGACATCGCCCAAGATCGCATAGAGAGGTTTTTGTGCTTCAGACAGCGGATATTGATGCTCCATTTTATAAAAATAATTAGCCAAAGTCAGCTTAGCCCGCTGAAAATCTGTCTCTTCCAGCAAGACAGCCGCATTGGTCTGATTGGAAAGCTGGGTCTCAAAACGCTGTTCCAACAGTTCCTGATAGAGAGGACTATCATCACGGATAAAGACTTCCTGGTCCAATTGCAAATCCTCCAAACTTTCCAAAAGAGGCAGTGATAAGTAATATCGCTTGTTCTCCCGCTTGATGTAGCCAGCCTTAATGTAGTCCTCGATTGAGCGATCAATATTAGCTACACCTGCAAATTCTCGCTTTATCTCCCGCAAAATAACCTCTTCATGTTGATCCAAATAATCAATCAGCTCCTGAAAAAATGGCTGGCGTGTCAAACGGCTGGGATTGATAATTTTAATCATGGAGTTCTCCTTTATAGATAAGTTTGCTTAACTGAGCCAACTGGCTAGGATTCGTTCCGGGCTGATTTAAAGGCACATCTAAGTCCAATTCTCGATAATAAGCCTTCCAAAAATCAGAAATCAGATTTTCCTCATCGCCAAACTGCATGGGAATCGTATCAAAAATCGGCAAAATTTCCGCAATATACTCCGAACAGTAAAAACCATCGGACTGCGGATAAAAGCCGAAATTGTAAGGCTTTCCTAGATGCAATTTGGCCCTTTTAAAGACAGCATCCGCTTCAATAGCTGGATAGCGATATACGTCATAAATATCCTTATCCTGCAAAAAATCAGACAAGTCTTGATTGACAACACCCTTTTCCTTAGTTGCATGATATATCTCACCATAAAAAAAGATGGCCACGTGGCTGTATGAGCCAGTCGCTGCTCGAATGGCTGCTGCAATTTCTGAAGATCCGACTGTAAAAATCAAATCTCCGTCTTGTAAATCTTGAATCTTCATTTCTCTCGCCTATCAAAAAAATATCGTCTGGTACTAGTTCTTGCTCTCCCTCCGTATGTACCCCGCCTTGATATACTCTTCTATCGATCGATCAATATTAGATACATCTGCAAATTCTTGCTTAATAGCTCGCAAGATCACCCCTTCATGCTGGTCTAAATACTGGATCAATTCTTTAAAAAATGACTGTCGCGTCAGGCGACTGGGATTGATTATTCGAATCATATATTTCTCATCTCATACTTTTTCACTTTATTTTAGCATAAAAATCAATTCAAATGAAACAAGTACAAGAAAAACAGATTTCCCATCGCCAATATGAAATAGATCATAGCTACTTTCCAACCGTATATTCGCCAAAAACCCAAGCTGACCAGTATAAAAATAAGCAACTCCGTCACAAGACGCTGCCAACCCAGCAAAGAATGAGATGCTTTAGGAGCCATATAGTAACTCCAGAAAAAAACAATTACTACACCAAGCAAGAGAAAAAGTCCTTTTTCTAGCCAAGACTGCTTGATTATAAGAGCTAATAAAAACCCCAAAACAGCTGTTACTTCTAGTAAAAAGCGTAAAGCCAAAATAAAATACATGCTTCTCCTTCTAAATCTTTTTCTTTAAAATCGTATAATCCATATAATCCAGCATCATCTGACGGACCCAGGCAGGACATTCCTGATAGTCTAAACTATATATAGTCACTAAGCCGTGTAGAAAAATGAAAACTGCACGGCTAATATTTAGCTTTTCTTCTGCTTTCATATCTGCGGGCAATAAGTCTGACACACTCTCTTGCAAAAGATAAAAGCTTTTCATCCGAAGCTGGTGAATAGGCTGCACACATGCTGCCTGATCTACGCGCTGGCCGTGATACAAAATCAGCAAATCGTAAAAATTTCGCTCCTGAAAGCCAAAATCAATATATACCTGACAAAGTTGTAGTAACTTCTCTTTTTTAGAAAGCTGCTCTTGGCAGACCGCTAGACATGTAACATATAGTCGTTCTAAAGGTTCTTCAGCCACCGCATACAAAATGGAATCTTTTGTCTTAAAATACTGATAAATCGCTGTATGAGAACATCCTGCTGCTCGTGCAATTTCTCGGACACCAACATCTTGATAAGACTTTTTCTGAAAAAGCGCCTCTGCCACCTCAATAATTCTTGCTCTTGTATCCTTTGTCATGACCCAAGCTCCTTAAAACCAGCGGCTGCTTCAAAAGCTTGTAAGGCATGCTTCACCTCACTGCCATGGCAAACACTGATAACTGCCTCTGGATAAGCCTGTAAAATAGCCTGACCGCTAGTCAGCGCTTGCTTCATATCTGCTGTGTATTGTTTCATCGGCGGGCGCAAACTTCCACCGCGAGTAGCCGTAAATAAATCACCTGCAATAATGAGCTGGTCCTCCTTGTGATAATACGAAACATGTCCAGGTGAGTGTCCAGGAGAAAAGAGCACTTTCAAACCAGCTTCCCTCAGCAAACGGTCAGCTTCTAGGCTCTCAAAAGTCATAAAAGCAGACGGATCAAAGATTAATTTTTCTCTGTGTTTCCGATTCGGGAAAGGCTTTTGCCCTGAAATATAAGGAAACTCCTTCTCACTGATTAAGGTCGGAAGCTCACCAAAATGTTGTTTAAGATAAGGCAGGCCACTGATGTGATCCGAATGTCCATGCGTCAAAAAAATCGCTTCTATGTTTTGAGGCAGCAAATACTGGACGGCATATTTTTCCATTCCTCGCATTCCCGTATCAATCAAGTAAAAACGATCAGCTTTTTCAACCAACCATATACTGACTACTAAGATCCCCAAATCAAACTCAAATTTTTTCACATGCGGACTGATTTGCTTTTCTCTGGTTAAAAAACGATAGATAAAAGACATGTTGTTATCCCCACTATTCTTTATTTAGCAATAACTAACCAGTGGTTAGTAGATGCTGAATCTATTATAACATAAAAAGAAAAACACAACTAAATAAAGCTGTGCTTTCAAATCAAACAAGCTTACCAACTCATTTCATAAGGGAAAGGAGATAACCTTGAAATCAGTTGGTGAAAAATCCACTGGCTGCAAATTATTTACATCCGATGAATGAAACATATCTACAAGTAAAGAGCAAAACGAGTGTTTTTAAAGGGAGGTAGAAATACAAAGATATTTTCGACTCTACACTAGGCAGATATAAGAGATGATACCAAGTTACTTCTTCCCTTTTTCGGAAAATTGGAATTTTTGCCATGGTTTTAGCAGATCCAAAAGAGGTAGATCTTGTTCAAGAATGCGACCTACTACGTTGGTCTTGCCAGAATTTTCCATCGGCAAAAGGGCAACCTGTAACTCACCTGCATATTTCGTATAGAGGTAGTTATCAATCAGGATATCCCCTTTCTCTATCGGATGAGTATCATGTGGTTCAAAGTGATCCTTTTTGTGGGTAATCCGACTTTGAGATGAACGTAAAACATAGTCAGATGAATCCCCACGAACCAAGTGTGGCTCTTCTTGGACAATATGACGCTCGATTTCACTATCATCGGCTGACAATTCGCAGTCTAATGTCAACAAATATGGATCAATTTCACTCAAGGCTTTTAATTCTTCTTCGCTAGCAAAAGAGTTGGCTACGATAACATCATCAATTAATTCTGTTGCCCAAAGCCATTTAGCAGCGCTAGTGATTTCCCATTCACGATGCATTTCTAACGTACAAAGCCCTTCTTCAACTGGCCACGGTCCTGTTGTAGCCACTTTTGAATTGACAAAGGCAGCTGTGCGCAAACCTAAATCTTTGTAACGTTTTGAAGTATTAAGGAAATGTTGCACAGAAAGTCCTGTATAACGATGTGGGTAAAAATTATGGCACCCAATCAATTTTTCAAACTTTGGTTGAAAAGCTGCTATATTTTCTAAATAGCGATTTTCAATACTCATGTTGAGCTCAATCATCAGTCCTTGAGGATTGAAGGTCATTCCAGCTTCTTCTTGACCAGAAAAACCACCATCCAAGCGTATCCCTGTTAAGCCCATATCTTTAAAGAATTCTAGGTTATCATATTTTAGGTCTAGTTTCTCAAAGACACTCAAGTCCACATCCGCGATAACTTCCATACCGAGTGATGTCGCAAGTTTAACAGCCTCTTTAAAGTCTGCAATCGTTTTTTCTTGGTTTCCTACGGACAAGAGGCAAGTAAATACTCTTGAGAAGCCGTATTTAGCAGCCAATCGCAAATAATCTAAAATATCCTCAATTTCACTGTGTCCGGGATAAACAGAAACACCAAGTCTTCTCATTTTCGTTCCCTCCATTTTAAACAAAGCATCCCCTGCACCAGCTACTTAAGAACAGTCTTTATTGATAAGAAAGGGGATTATGAAACACACGTTTTGGTTAGTTTGTTCTTATCAAGTAAATTTATTCTTAGAAAATCATCTACAGTAGCTCATACAAGGGATAGCCTAGCAATATTTGTTTATCAATCTTTAATAACAATATTCTTTTACAAGAGCATCTTCGTCTTCACGTTTTGCCATTGCATAAGCCAATTCGCACATACCTTCCAAAGCCTTATTGAGACCAGGAGCGCCTTTTTTAGGCATTTTGACAATACGAACCTTATCTTTGTAAGCATCAATTACTTCTTCACATTCCACTGCCATTGCGGCCAAAGCTCGTGCATCCGTTTTTGCATTTATATCCGCAGCTACTTCTGCCGCCATTTGAGCATACCCTTTATAGTCAAAGCAGGGGCCACAAATAACAATATCTGCTTGTATTTTTGCAACCATAGCACATAATTTGCGACTAACTTCATCTTTGTTTTCTTTGTAAAAACCGTCACCGGAATACAAGCAAGCCAATACATTACCATTTACCCTCTTCAAATAAGGTTCCATCATAATTGCTGGACCAACGACTCCCTTATTTAATCCTAAGGGAACCATATGATCATCTTTGATCCCAGCGCCCGCTTGAATTTGGTCATATATCATTACTATTTTCACTGTTTACTCCTATAAGTCATCAAACGATAAGTTATCCAAATCAATATCATCATTTGTAGTTACGTCTACAGCTTTTGCTTCATCTGCTAAGTATTGTTTATCCATAACTTTTATAAAAGGCATATAGATGAATATACCTGCTATAATCAAAATGATTTGAAGTACTGCACCTCTCCAGTCAGTTGCAAGAAAGCCCGAAATCACTGGTGGAGTAGTCCAAGGGATAGTTACACCATTTGTAATTGGTACTAATTTCATTGCCATAGAGGTATAAGATACTACAATATTAAAAAGCGGGGTTAAAATAAACGGTACAACCATAACGGGGTTTAATACCATTGGTAAACCAAATATAATTGGTTCGTTGATACCAAAGATACCCGGAATCAATGACAATTTACCAAGTTCTGTGATTCGTTTTGACCGACAGAATAGGAGCATTGCAATGATAAGAGAAAGAGTTGAACCTGCACCTCCAAAGACTGCAAACAAATCTTGAAACTGACCATTGATGATATGAGGTGTACCAACACCTGATTTAAAGAATTCAATATTTTCAAGTGAAAGTGTTGCAAGAACTGGACTATATACAGCACCAACAATTGCTCCACCGTTGATTCCAAAGAACCAGAACAAGCAGTTAAAGAAGTAGGCTGTCAATGACGCACCTAGTGTTCCACCAAGATTTACTAGTGGAGCTTGTAGGATGTCAAAAATGACTTGGAAGGCATTTGTGCCTAAGAAACCAAATAGAAGGTTAATAAAGAAGAAGACAGTCATTACAGCAGTTGCTGGAATCAGTGCTGCGAATGATTCTACTACTGTTGGTGGTACACCTGCAGGCATTTTGATAACCCAGCCCTTCTTTTCAACAAAGGCATAGATATGCACAGCAATGAATGACACTACGATACCAATAAAGATACCTTTTGCGCCTACCCAGTTAAGCGGGATACCTGCTAAGCTAACTGGTACATCTTTACCACCTACTTTGGCTGCACCATTTACCACATAAGGCATAAGGAGCAACCAGCTCATTACTGCTGTTGCAGAACCAAAAATTTTATTGGTTTTCATTTGTTTAGCAAATGAATAGGCGATTGCAATGACCGCAAAGATTGCCATAACAGAGAAAGTAGCACTTGATGGTTTTTCGATAAAGGCTGTTAAGCTTGTACCTGTCTTTTGATCAACAATGACAGAGCCCATCCACTCATTAAGAGCTGGCCAAGGAAACTCGCCAATCAACAAGAAGATAGAACCAGCAATCAAAAGTGGTGTAGTAATTAAGAAACCATCCCGAATTGATACGAGATATTTATTCTTTCCAATTGCCTCTGCAAGAGGAACTAGAAACTTTTCCAGTTGTTTAATCATGGTAAGAAATCCCAACCTTTCATATAATATTATTTATTTTCTTTAATTAATTTAATAGCGCTTTTAAGAACATTTTCGCCATTCATCATACCATAATCACCTTGGTCGATGACGCTAATCGGAATACCTTCGTTTCCATATTTTGCTACTGTTTCATCATACATATATCGTACTTGTGGACCAAGCAAAATGCAGTCCGGACGATCTTCTTCAATGATGTCTGTTAATTTATCGTGCGGAAATGCTGCTACTTTAATTGGTAGTTGATGGTCATTTGCTACACTCTGCATATTACTAGCTAGCATACTAGTGGACATTCCAGCACTACAAAATAGATAAATCTTCTTCATAAACTTTCCCTCCTATTCATTTTCTAATTTATAAAGACGTTTATTAGCATTAATCATCTTCTCGGCTAAAAGTTGAATAGTTTCTGTTGACATGAGTTGGTCTTCAGCATGAACCAAGAGAACAGTAACATCTTGATTCCCTCCCCCAGCTTCTTCTTGGATTAGTTTAAAGTGGACTTCATGTCCTTCTTTATATGATTCTTTCCCTTTTTCCATATTTTCTTGAGCTTTCTCAAACTCTCCATTTTCTGAAAAACGAATTGCTTCAATATAATAAGATTTAGCAGTTCCTACAGCAGAGATAATTTTGAAACTTGCCATTTGTACGTCATTCATAAGCTAACCTCTTTCTAACTCTTTGAATTAATTATAATTATTTATTCTGTTCTTGTGTAAGAAAGTCCTTTCCTAACAAACGGAAAAAATTATACTTCAACTACTTTTGTCTTTGCAATCAAATCATGAAAAGCACTATGTTTAGGGTGAAAAGCCACAAGAAAGGCACTAGCAATACCAATCACTAAACCAAAGATCATCAAAGGGACAACTATTCTAAATCCTGTACTTAATTGAACAATTTGATGCAATATGGCAGTAGCAGTATAAAGACTACCTTCGACAAGGATAATTCCTACTAATTGTCGTAATAGAATAGTATTTATATCTACATCATGACCATTTTCTTTGACAATTTTTAGCTTCATCATTCTTTTACCCAAGGTCTGCCCCTTATTTTTCCCAAGTGGTACAACAATATAATAAAGCAAGGCGCAAACAAATCCTAAAACACCACAAATTAGACCATATGGCTTTTGAAATGTCAGCAAATTTTGGTGGAGCATATTGCCATATATTTTTTGAGAAACAATTCCAATTGGGAGTGACGTCAGCATTGCACCTAGATACCAGTCTAGAAGATAAGCCGCAAAACGCTTAGTCATACCGTTTGTTGATAAGTTGGGCAATTGATTCTGTCCTATTTTCTTTATATTTCCCATTTTTTCTCCTATTCTAAGATGTTCTCAATGAAATCTTTTTGATCACGTGCCTTCAGCAAGGATGATAGTTTTTGCGGATCCATAACCAAATTGGATAACCAGTCAAAAAAAATACTCATTAATTGATTATCCTCTCCTCGGATAGCCAGTAAGATAACCAGACGTACTTCAAAATTTCCCCACTGAACAGGCTTATCCAACGTCAATGTAGCTATACAAGATTCGCTGGTTGAGATTTCGATCGCATGAGGAACAGCAAAACCTTGTACAAAAGAAGTTGCTGAAATCCGCTCGCGCTTAATAACATCCGCCTTATAGTCCTCATCAGCTAATCCTTCTTTTATTAATTCATTACACAAATATTCAATTGCTTCTTCACCATCTGCTACGTGGTCTTTTCGATAAAACAATTTCTTTTGGATTAGGTGTTCCATCATCTTTTGGAATTTCTCATGATAGCGTTCCTTATCTAACTGATTTAATAGCTGAAAAATCTTACTTTCGTCTTCATAATCAAAAAGAAGTGATAATTGCAAAGTAGGTATTTTTATCTGATGTTTCAAAGAAACAGTTGAAATGATCAAATCTGGTGAAATAGCTCTCACTTGTCGCTCATCAAAAATCTTATAATTAAAAACAATTGTCATTCTATCTTCAAAGCGTGAATTGATTTTATCAATAAAAGGTTTGGATAACATTTGATTATTAGGAATAATCACTACTGCTCGATATTTACTCGGACTATTCACTCGGTCATATGCAGCTCCAAGATGTAAGGCAATAAAAGATAATTCATTTTCTCCGACTTTTTTCTCTAACCTCTCGCTTAGTACTTCACCTGCATGAACAGCCATCTCAAATACCAGTGGATACTTCCGTTTAATCTCTCTAAGATAGACGTTAGACATGCTAGTATTGGTTTTTTGTCGCTCAATCAATGATGAGATGTGGTTCCCAAGTCCGCTTACTAGAGCTTCATCGCCTGAAAAATCAATATCAAAATTGTCGTTAATCTTAGCCAAGACTGCGACTACAATCTCTCGAATTTCTTTTTTCTGTGTAAAATCTTGCTGACTATTACTGCTACAAAGTAAAATAGCGAACTTAATAATCTCGTTTTCTACTGAATGAATTTGGCAACCTTGCTCTACTCTCGCAAAGAAATCCTGAGACAATTGATACTCTAAAGTCTCCGTAAAAGACTCATCTGGTAGATCAATATTCTCAGCATAGTTTCCACTGATAATCCTCTCAATAGCAACTCCAGCATGAATCATGACGATAGGAAAAAGTGATTCTTTGATTTGATAATCATATTCATAGCAAGTTCCCGTAAAAATATCTGATATCTTTAGAAAATCGAAATCAGAAAATAAAGTAGCTAATATATTTAAATTAGTGAAGTTCCCCTGTACTTCATCCGTTAACAATTTACGATAAAGTTTACGCTTCTCATTCTCCTCTCCAATTAGTTCAACAAAATTCTTAGACCGTTTCAAATTTAGATGATAATCTTTAATCATCTTTTTGATACGCCCCAAATCATTTTCAATAGAATAGCCACTAATGAAAACACGACTTTCCAAATCATACAAATTCAGTTCCCTAGAATTGAAAAGCAATTCCTTGATAATCCAAATACATCGTTCCTGAGGCGTCTGCGGGATAATGTTGTGAGTTTCCAATTCCATCTCCGAAATAGCATGTTCGTCTAATTTATATCCCAAACGCTTATTAGAAAAAATTATCTCCCGTTGATATTCCGTATTGATGGATTCTATATCTGAGCGAATGGTCCTATCTGAAACATTCAACATCTGTGCCAAGGTATTTCCAGTTATCCAATCCGCCTTGTCATTCAGAATATCAATTATATTATTTTGCCTCTTCTTTAACATTGCTCCCTCCTTACAATAGCTTAAGGTATTTCCTTGTTTGTTGTAAATATTGTCAAACATCATTGTGAATATATACTCATCTTACTACTTCTCTGTTCATACAGGGAAGAATAAATTTTCCTAACTATTAGGAAATACTTCTTCCAATTAGCATTTTACTTCAAAAAAAATCCTCCTACAATTCCTAAAAAAAGCAGAAGGATTTTTGTTATTTCTATCTTTAAATAATTAGAGTTTATACAATGCTTCTAAACTCTAATTCATTACTAAGCATTAAAACTTTCTGTCAGCTGAGGCACCACTTGTTTCTTACGAGAAACAGCTCCTTCAAGGAAAGCATGGTTGTTTTCAAGAACAAAGTTGAAGGCTGCTTCGACCTTGTCCATATTGCTTCCGATAGCCAATATTTCTGAGTTTGAATTGATGATGTCTGTAATCATCAAGACGAAGTCAGAGTAGCCATTGTCAGCAATTGCTTTTTCAATAGCAGCTTCGATTTCTGCTTGACGCTCCAAAACTTCTGCAATATCAACAGTATTGACCTGTGCTACACGGACGTTGTTTCCGTTCAACTCAAAGGTTTTCGCATCGATGTCGATCAATTCTTCTGCAGACTTGCTAGCCAAGTTTGTACCTGCCTTAAGCATAGCCAAACCATACTCTTCCAAGTTGACACCAGCTAGCTCAGCCAATTCTGGTGCAATGACCTTGTCAGTCGGATGGGTCGTTGGCGACTTGAGCAAGAGAGTATCAGAAATCAAACCAGACAGCATCAATCCTGCAATTTCTTTTGGAACTGCTACGCCATGTTCTTTGAACATACGATAAACAATAGATGAAGCAGAACCAACTGGCTCCAAGCGCATGTAAAGTGGACTAGCTGTCTCAAAGTTAGCAACACGGTGGTGGTCCACCACACCATAGACTTCAACTTCAGCGATATCAGCCACAGACTGTTGGAATTCATTGTGGTCTGTCAGAATAACCTGCTCAGCACCCTCTGCCCTAGCAGATGTAATCACGCGCGGTGCAACCACGCCAAAGTAATCCAATACAAAGGCTGTTTCTTCATTAGGCTCTCCCAATGCAACAGCTTCTGTATCCAAGCCATAAGCTTCGCGAGCCAAGTAAGCAAATGCATAAGATGAACCGATAGCATCTGAATCAGGATTTTGGTGACCGAAAACTAAAATTTTAGACATGATAAACCTCTTCTTTTATATAAACTTATTGCATTTATTTTACCACAATTACAAGCATTTCACAAAAACAGAAGAAGATTTTTTGAAAAAAGGACTGGTCAACTCACCAGTCCTTTTATTGATACTCAAAACAGATCAGCTATTATGCACCCGATTCATATACTCTGTATAAGATTCAGTCTGCATAAGTTCCTTGGCATTCTTGACCCGATCAGCTGTTGGAGGCTTAACCCCTTCCAGCTTGTAAGGGATGCCCAGCTCCCGCCATTTGAATTCTCCCATGGTATGATAAGGTAGAATTTCAAACTTATCAACGTTCTTCAGCGTCTTAACAAACTTACCTAGCTCAATCAGGTCATCATCACGGTCGGTCAATCCCGGCACCAAGACATGACGGATCCAGACTGGTTTTCCAATATCAGACAAATATTTAGCACAAGCCAAGATATTTTTATTAGTCTGAGTCGTCACAATACGGTGTTGCTCTTCATTAATTTCTTTGATATCCAAAAGGACAAGGTCGGTGACCGCCATAAGTTTGTCAAATTTTTTCAGATAGCGTGGTGTATTTCTGAAAGGAAGGGCACAGGTATCCAATGTACAGTGAATGCCCAGCTCCTTAGCCTTGGTAAAGAAGGCAATCAAAAAATCAATCTGCAACAAAGCCTCTCCACCACTGACAGTGATGCCACCTTTGTTGCCCCAGAAACCCTTATAACGGAGAGCTTCTTGCAAGACATCATCCACAGTCCGCAGCTGAGATTTGTTGGTCTCCATTTCCCATGTGTCTGGATTATGGCAATACTGACAGCGCATATGGCATCCCTGCAAAAAGACAATAAAACGGATACCAGGTCCATCTACAGCACCGAAACTCTCGGTAGAGTGAACCATGCCAGTTACCTTTCCATAATCAATAGTTTCTTCATTTTTCTCTTCAACCATAACACAACCTCTTCACTCTGAAAACGTTTTATAACTATTTTTATTATAACACGATTAATGATAAAAATGACTTCATTTGTCTATTTTTTAGAAAACAAACTGTTTTTCAGTTTCATTTTCATTGTCTTACAACAGATAAGTCTCTACTTTTATTCTCATCTCTGACACAAGAAACTAATCTTTTCAAGTTCTAGGCTAAAATTTTCTATTATAAAAATCAAACCTCCTTCTCCCCCTCTCTATTCCAACAAAAAAGAGGGTTTTCCCTCTTTATATTTTCTTCTTAACTATGTTTTTTCTTCCAAACCAAACCAAGGAGAACAATCGTTGCAAGTCCTACTACAAAGATAAATTTGCTGTCTGACGAACCTGTATTTGGAAGTTCTTTCTTGCTGTCCTTGCTTGATGGAGTTTTTGATTTAGGATTTTTCGGTGGTTGGTAACTGTTGGTAAAGCTATCTTTTCCTCCTTCATAAGAAACTGTTGAAAGAAGATTGCCATTCTCATTCGTTACAGTAATCGTCACTTTAATTTCACTGTTGTCATAAGTAACGCCTTGTGCATCACCCTTCACTTCGCGAATTGTATACGTGTATGTTCCAGTTTTAGTAAAGGCCAGAGTCTTGAAATCTACACTTCCATCTGCCTTATTTTTAACTGTTTCAACTACCTTACCTTTGGCATCTCTTAGTTCAAATGAGAACTCGCCATCTTTTAAGTCACGACCTGTTAAGAATTTCTTAACTTTTAATTGAGCTGTTGTTGAACCTGGGACATAAGTATTGGTAAACTGTTTTTTGTTATCGTCATAGCTAACTTTAGCCACCAACTTGCCTTGATTATCCGCTTTTACTTTAATTTTAGCAGTTATTACAGATGAGTCATATACGACCCCACTGATATTGCCAGATTTTTCTCTGATTGTGTAAGTATAAGTTCCAGCTTTTGTAAAAGTTAAAGGTGAGAATTTAATGGAGCCATCAGCCGCATTATTAACAGTCTCAATTTCAGCTCCATTCTTATCATACAAGGTGAAGAAGAACTCGCCGCCATTTAGATCACGACCAATCATGACTTTTTGAGCCATCAGCTGAGCAGATGCAGAAGATTGTTTTCTATCAACAATTGTTTTTGAAGCCATTTTAAGAGTGGTATCAAAGTCGTTCGGACTTACTTTAACATCATCCGCTAACTCATATCCAGCAGGGGCTTCTGTCTCTCTAATTGTATAGTCATCCTTCAAGAGATTGCTGACTTCTGCAATACCTTGGTCGTTTGTCTCTACTTGAGCAACTACTTGGCCAGAACGATCACGAATAATATCAAATTTAGCACCTGGCAAAGCTGAACCATCATCTGATACTTTTTTAATTTGAATTTTATAAGTGTAGCCTTCTGCCTCGCCATGACCTAGGTAATAAGTATAAGTTGAATTGCGGCTGTCTTCAACTCCGTTTGTTGTTGTCAAAGTAGCTGCATTTAAAAAGTTTTCGCCATCTGAAGGTGCATATGGTAGTTGAACCGAGTAATTAATCCGAATTCCTTCATTAGCCGAAAGATCTGGTAATTGAACAGAAAAATTATCATCAGTAAAGTTTACAGTAGTTTGGCCTGTAATGTCTACAGCGTTATCTAAAACCCAATCGCCATCGCGGAAGGCCCAAACTCCCTTATAAACTCGGAAAGTATCTTGTTTATAAGTAGCACCTGGGATTTTTAAAACGTCTGCTATTTTTACACCAGACATAGCTTTTCCGCTTCTGTTGACTGAAATCGAATAGCGTCCAATTGTTGGCTCAGCTTCATCCTGCCAACCAACTTTGTTTAAGTCTTCTTTTTTAGCTTGAGCAATTCCGGTGAAGTTAATCTTACCTGCTGGGAAGAGTTTTCCTCCGACGGTAATATCAATTGGTACTCCTTTTTCTTTCTTAATCACATTATGATCTGCACGAACATAAAAATAAAAGGTTCCTTTTACATCCGAATGTGTTTCTACATAAGGTTCATAAGTAATCGTTACTACTTTTGTTTGCTGATCTACAACTGCCTTGGCAACAACATTTCCATCTTGGTCTTTTATGTCAAAGCTACCAGTACTTGCTAAAGAAACAACATCCGGCAGTTGAACATCCGTTGTGTCTCCTGCCTTTATTTCATTATTGTGTAATTTAAACTCCACATTAATACGAAATTCTTGCCACTGATCAACATCAGAAGAAGTGAGCTCGTTTCCTTTGCTATCTGTCAGATACATCCGAGTAATGACATCTCCATGTTCTGTAGCAAAGACCTTATTTCCTTGAGTAACAAATAAACTGAATAGTAGAGTTAGGGGAAGAAAAATCATCATCAAGATTTTTTTATTCATTTTATCATCTCCTTTTCCAAAAAAAATATACAACAACAGGATCGTTTTATAACAAAACTATCACTTCATTATAAAATAATTTCCTTGGATTTTCAAGCATTTTCTAAATTGCTTTCACAAAGAGCTCTTTTGCTAGGCACCTATCTTCAAACAAACTCAAAATAAAAAGCTATATCAATCTTATGGCAAACTGGATCATTTTATTGATCCACTGATTACCATAAGAAGATATAGCGAGTCTATCTTAAGCATCCGATACTTCAGCTCAAGAGGCAGGTCATAGTTGCAATGATGAACTACTACTGTCACTTTATTTTCAACCCAAAATACTTATTCTGCTAAGAATAGATGAGGGTCGAAGATGTTTAGAGCTTACTCTAGGTTAGATGACTTTTTTGATTTTCTAGATAATGGATAAGCAAAGATTAAGACTAAGAAACCAAAGGCTACCCAATGCCCTCTTTGTTCACCTGTAGCAGGCAAACTCTTTTTGTTTTCACCTGAATGCTTATCTGTTGTTTTTTTGTCTTTTTGATTTGTTTCTTCTTGGACAGCTTGCTTGGCTTGACTTGTCTTAGATGAAGAAGCTTGGCCCGAACTTTCTCCCTTATCTCGACTAGATGAATCTGTTTGGCTGTCGCTAGTGCTTGGAGCAGTATGATTCGATCCCTGATTGGACGAGCTAGATGAAGAAGATGTATCTGGCTGGTTAGTCTGATTTGAAAAGTCTAACTGCACCACTACTGGATCATGGTCCGAAGCTCTTCCATGTTCTTCCATGAAAGAAGCATTGATATGGACAGGGGCAAAAATCGCTTTACCAGCTAGATTCTTAGAGATGAAAATGTTATCTAAGCTTTGGTTGCTGCCACGGTAGAAATATGAATAGCGATCAGCCGCATCATGTTCCTGCATGAGGTTAATGAGTTCATTTCCTGCAATGGCTTTAGCAGTTTCAGAGAACTCAAAATCATTGAAATCTCCAGTCAGAACAAACTTAAGATTTGGATTTTGTCTTAAGCCTTCTTGAACGAAATTATTTAAGATTTTAGCCTCTTCAATCCGAGCAGCTTGAGTATGTTGGACAGCCGGCTGGTTTAAGCCATATACAGCATCATCACCTAGCTTGGATTTCAAGTGGTTGGCAATAACGACAACATGTTGTCCCTTAAATTCAAATTCAGCTGCTAAAGATTTACGAACCTTAGTAAAAGCAGGATTAGTTGGATCGATCCGGGCTGGATTCTTAAGCAAGTGGCCACCTGAGAAGCTAGCTGCTTCGTCACTCTTACCGGCTTCTTTTTCAACTAATTTTACACGATCTGGGTTATAAAGAAAGGCTACACGGATATTAGACCCAGGTTTACCACCATCTTGACCATCAAGAGGTGCAACTTCAGTATATTTGTAGTTTTTACCTCCCAACTCCTTGATTCGAGCTGCTAGTTTTTCACCACTCTTCACACCGCTGGTCGTTCCATCATTAACGCTACCGTTATCATCTTGAACCTCGATGAGCGTGATGATATCTGGACTGTGAATTTCATTGATAAAAGAATTAGCGATTTTGGTCACCTTTTCGTCAGGTGTTTCACCTTTTTGTGTATTCGCAGAGAAATTTTCAATATTATAAGATGCTATCGTTAACTTATCTTCGCTAGGATAGAGAGGAGAAATCTGTCTTTGCAGGCCTCCGTCTACCAAACCAGGCAATTGTGTCGGATCTAGTTTATAAATTTTACCTCGGTAGGTAACCACTCCAACCACATCACCATTGAAATAGTCCTTGGCCTTGGCAATAAATTTATTTCCAACGTAGACAGGGATAGTCGCTGTATTTTGGGCGTTCGGACGTAGATTGACACCACCGATATTATTTAAGGGAAGAGCCTGGTAACCTTCAGGTAAGACATAAATATCTCCCCGATACTGTGGCCCTAAGACATGTGGTTTTTTAACTGTCGTTAACATGCCTTCTAAACTTTCCCAATAGTCCAAAGCTTCATTTTCTGGCTGATAATTATTCACATCATTATCTACTGTATCCTGAGGCATCTTATCTACAATATTAACAGGAGACGGTAGGTCAGCCTTACCATCCTTAGTAACTGTTGAAGCCTCCAACATCGTAACGGTCAAACTGCCACTTGGCTTGTTAAAAGTTTGTCCTTGGCGAATGCTAAGCTCTTCCATGTAGCCTTCTTTTACTCGGCCTTCAAGAGTTAATTTATCTCCAATTTCGACTTGCTCTTTAGAGACGACATAAATCGCATCTGAAGTCTTGCTATTCCCATCAGGCGTCACATCTTGAACGTAAAATCCATAGCGATCTGTCTTTGTAACAACAACATTTGAAACTCGGACATCTTTATCCTGATAAGGAGATACTTGCGATTCACCTTGAATCGTTCCTAGATTGGCAACAGACTCTGCAGTGCTTGACACGGCTTGTGCAGCAACTGCCTCCTCTTTTTTATCTGCTTCTTCAGCAGATGCGGCTCTTGAATCTCCTGAAGAATTTGTATTTTCTGCAGAACTACTAGCTGTTGACTCACTGACTGCTGAACTTTCTGCAACAGTTACTGGAGCTGAACTAGAAGAATTTTCCGTCTCTTCAGCTCCGACCGGAACAGCCAAGGAAAGCAAAGGTAGAAAAGCACTTAATACTGCTGCTGAATAAAAAAGACGCTTTTGATAAGCTTGTTTCTTCATAAAGTTCTCCTTTTCCTAATGAAACTTAATTACTATACTGTTTATATTATATAGAAAAAACAATATTTTCGCAAACGTTTTCTTAAACTCATGCATACTTCCATTTCTGTTATAAGTTTTGATAAATCAGTCAATATATAAAAACAGTGAAGAAAACCGATATCTGGAATTCAGCTTTCCTCACTGCAAAATAGTATTTTTAATTAACAAGAATAGCTAGAGTTTCATAAGGTTGTAAAGTCAGAATATGATCAATCTGAGTTCTACCATAGTTGGACAGAAGGACCTGGCCATTTTGATAATCCGGTAAGATATCCACTGTAATTGGATCCCTATAAAAGTTATTCAGGACTAATAATTTTTGTCCTTGCCACTCCCGCTCAAAGGCATAGACCTGGGGACTGTCCTCATAGGCTGGCTGATAGCTTCCTTCTGCAATGATTGGCAATTCCTTACGCAGGGCAATCAATTTCTGATAAAAGCTAAAAATTGGTCCCTTGATTTCATTTTCCACATTGATGATAGGATAGGATTTGCCAGCTTTTAGCCATGGAGTGCCAGTTGTAAAACCTGCATTAACTGAATCATCCCACTGCATAGGCGTCCGAGAATTATCACGAGATTTAGCCTTGATAATCCTGAAGGCTTCCTCTGGCGATTGCCCTTCAGCAAGCAGACTCTGATAAGCGTTGAGAGACTCGACATCCACATAATCTTCCATGGAGTCATAGTCAGGGTCCACCATGCCAATCTCCTCACCCATGTAGATATAAGGCGTCCCGCGAGACAGATGAATACTGGCAGCCAACATGGTTGCCCCTTCATTTCGGAAATTCTCTACATCGACAAAGCGGTTGAGAGCTCGCGGCTGATCATGGTTGTTCCAGAAAAGGGCTGACCAGCCATCATGGTCGCTCATTTCCTTGCCCCAAGTATGGAAGAGACGTTTTAACTCTTCAAAGTCAAAAGCCTTAAGAGTCCATTTCTGTCCAGCTTCATAGTCCACCTTGAGATGATGAAAGTTAAAAGCCATAGAGAGTTCCTGCCGGTCTGGTGCAGTGTAAAGGATGCAATTTTCAATCGTCGTTGCGCTCATCTCGCCGACCGTCATAACGGAATCATCCTGCCCAAAGGTTGCTGCATTCATCATGTGCAGATAGTCATGGACGATTGGCTTGTCCGTGTATGCTGGCTTGCCGTCATTTTCTGGGCAGTCCTCCAATACCTCGTCCTTACCAATCAAGTTGATCACATCAAAGCGGAAGCCTTTGACGCCCTTGTCCCGCCAAAAATTCACCACTTTAAAGAGCTCTTGACGAACATTAGGATTGCGCCAATTGAGATCTGCTTGGGTGACATCAAAAAGGTGCAGATAGTATTTGCCCGTATCGCCAAATGGTGCCCAGGCACTGCCACCAAACTTGGACAGCCAGTCCGTCGGCTCATCCCGCAGGATAAAGAAATCCTGATAGTAGGAATCCCCCGCCAGAGCCTTTTGGAACCACTCATGTTCAATTGAGCAGTGGTTAAGAACCATGTCCAGCATAAAGTCAATACCATGCTGCTGGCCAACCTTTACCATCTCTTCAAAATCTGCCATATCTCCAAAGATAGGGTCTACCGCAGTATAGTCAGAAATATCATAACCATTATCCCGCTGTGGACTCGGATAGAAAGGATTGAGCCAGATCATGTCCACTCCCAACTCCTTCAGGTAAGGGATTTTTTCAATGATACCTCGAAAATCTCCTAAACCGTTCCCCGTCGTGTCTTTAAAAGATTTTGGATAAATTTGGTAGACTACCTTTGTTTTATCTAATGCCATGTTTTTCCTTCTTTTGAATATAAAAGAGGTGGGATGAATATTTCATTCCTTGAAAGGAATAGAATTTCTCATCCCACCCTCAAGAGTCTGGAAGCCCCGTCTCACAAGAGAAGCCCAACTTCCATCATGTAATTCTTAAATTTTTGTTGCTGTCATTAGGGCGTCCCCAGCTACAATCTGACGTGGCAAACTGCCCAATGCATCCGCTTGGTATTGATCTTGATTGGTAATGATGACAGGAGTCTCTGTCACATAGCCAGCATCCTTGATCACATCAATATCAAAACTGATTAATTTATCGCCAGCTTTTACTCGATCTCCTTGGCTGACATGAGCTGTAAAACCTTTGCCTTCAAGATTCACCGTATCCATACCGATGTGCATAAGCATTTCTACACCCTGATCAGACACGATACCTACAGCATGTTTGGTTGGAAATAGAACAGACACAACGCCGTCTACTGGAGCAAGCAAGTCTCCTTGGCTCGGTTCAATCAGGACACCTTGCCCCATAACTCCTTGAGCAAAGACAGGATCTGTTGCTTGGCTAAGTTCTTTCACTTGGCCTGATAAGGGACTTGAAATTTCAACTAAGTCAGCTAAAGGAGCAGATTGTTTTGCTTCTGACAGTGCTTCAGCTTGTGGTGCTTTAACTGCTTCATCTTCTACTTTGGTAAAGAGACCCAAGCGACGGAAGATCATGGTCAGCACAAATGGAACAGCGATTGCAACTAGCATAATCGCAGCAAAGGCTAACATATATTTTGGTTGGATTGACAAGATACCTGGAAGTCCACCGACTCCGATAGCATTTGCCTTCACATTAAAGCTTACAGACAAAAGACCTGCAATGGAGGAACCCATCATTCCTGCTACAAAAGGATAGATATATTTTACGTTTACCCCAAATAGAGCTGGCTCAGTTACGCCAAGATAAGCAGAAATCGTAGCTGGAAGAGCAATCTGCGCTTCTTTTTCATTATGACGATTCATCCAATAATAAGCAAAAACTGCGGACCCTTGTGCAATATTTGACAGAGCAATCATTGGCCAAAGTCCAGTACCACCTGCATCTGCCACTAACTGCGAGTCAATCGCATTGGTCATGTGATGCAAACCTGTAATAACAAAAGGCGCATAGAGAGCTCCAAAGACAGCCCCAAAGAGCCATTTAACAGGACCAGTTAGACCTGCAAGAACGATCGTAGATAGCCATTGACCTAAAGTCCAACCAATTGGCCCCAAAACTGTGTGAGCCAAGATAATCGCCGGCAAGAGAGAGAGGAAAGGCACGAAAATCATGGAAACAACTTCTGGAATCCGTTTTCTCCAAAAGATTTCCAAATAAGACAAGGAAAGCCCTGCTAGTAAAGCTGGAATAACCTGAGCTTGGTAGCCTATCCGTTGCACTGTAAAGAATCCAAAATCCCAAACCCAATTTTTAGCAATTTCTGATTGTGGTGTTCCTGCTACTAAATAAGCATTCAAGAGCTGAGGAGACACCAAACAGATCCCCAAAACAATCCCAAGAATCTGGCTAGTCCCCATCTTACGACTCACGGACCAAACAATTCCGACTGGTAGGAATTGGAAAATCGCCTCACCTGGCAACCAAAGGAAATGGTTTACTCCAGCCCAAAACTTTGATACATCCACAATCGTTTTATAAATCGGCTCTCCATCTTTAGTAAACTGAAGTACACCATCAACGACTTTTTGACCAAAAGCTTGAATTTGCACACCTTCTAGGATATTACGGAAGCCAAGAATCAAACCACCAACGATAATCGCTGGAATAATTGGCGTAAAAATCTCAGCTAGCATGGTCATGACGCGCTGAACCGCATTTTGATTGATCTTAGCAGCAGCCTTAGCTGCTTCTTTTGAAACACCTTCAATTCCAGAGACAGCTGTAAAATCATTATAGAATATTGGCACATCATTTCCAATAATAACCTGGAATTGCCCTGCATTCGTAAAGGTCCCTTTGACAGCTCCAATTTCTTCAATAGCTTTTACATCAGCTTTTTTCTCATCAATAAGTACAAAACGCATCCGAGTGGCACAGTGGGTTACTGCAGACACATTTTCCTTACCACCAATGGCGTCTAATAGGACTTTCGCCTCTTTTTCAAATTTGCCCATTTGATTATTGGCTGGAAAACCAGCACTCTCCTTATATTTATTTGTTAGTTTCCTAACTGCTTTCTAATACCAATTGTAAACGATACCAAAGTTGTATGCAAGATGTCCGTTGAAACATTCCTTGTTTTTTGCTAAAATTTCAGTAGTTGTATGATAAAAACAAAACAAGTGGGGTCAATCATGAAGAAATACCAACAATTATTTAAACTAATCGAGCAAGATATCCTGAGCGAGAAATACTCCGTTGGCGAATTTTTACCTAGTGAGAATGAATTAACTCAGATTTATAAAGTCAGCCGTGATACTGTCCGAAAGGCTCTTGAGCAACTTCAAAAAGAAGGATTAATCCAAAAATTCAAGGGACAAGGATCCAAAATCATCAAACAGGAACACATCAATTTCCCAATCTCCAATCTGACTAGCTACCAGGAACTTGTCCTACAAAATAAACTAGATTCTAAAACCAATGTCATCAGCCTAGAAAAAATAACTGTAGATAAAAAACTTGCCAAGCTAACTGGTTTCCCAGAATATCGCTTGGTTTGGCGAATTGTTCGACAAAGAGTTGTTGATCAGGTTGCTTCTGTCCTTGATATTGATTATTTAGATAAAGAGCTTGTTCCTACGATGACGAGAGAAATTGCAGAACATTCTATCTATCATTTCATTGAAAATGATCTTGGACTTAGCATCGACTATGCTAAAAAGGAAATCACCATTGATCATGCGACCAGTCGAGATAAAATTTTGCTCGATATTGAGAGGGAAAGTCATGTCGTTTCCGTCAAATCTCAGGTTTATTTAGCGAATGGGCAGCAATTTCAGTTTACAGACAGTAGGCACAAACTTGATAAATTCCGCTTTGTTGATTTTGCCAAAAGGCACAACTAAGAAAAAGAGCTGGAAGTTGTAAACTTCCAGCTCTTTCAGATTTATTTATTTAATTTAGGAGATTTAGATGAAAAAATTTTTTTAAAATGTTTTATTTGCTACTTTTGCTTTTGCTTTTTACTACTTATGTTTCTTGAGTGGGGAAAAGTGAAAAGGTTGGGGAGCTATGATTATTTATTGTCATTGGACTGTCCTCTTTTCTTTTAAGATGAATATAGTATAACCAGCAAAGCTTAAGGAAGACTTATAGATTTCTTGAAAAAAGCTTAAATGTTTGAATATCCCTATGTGTTACTTCCATTTATCCAACTCTCTTTCATCAATTCGTTGAATTTCTAGATTATAAACAATCTCAGCCTTAGGGCTACATTGACTACTTTTTTCAACACCTTTTAGATACCCTTCACGAGAAAAAGCATACATTGCTTCATCTGTTGTCTCGTGGTCTACCCATTTCAATTTTTCAGGTAGAGGTTGTCCACTAATGACACTATTGTGTCTTCTTTTATCATCTCTCAAATTAATAATTTCCGATCCATCATTAATATTGAATTCCAAATCAGTTCCAAATACCATACTATAATCCACAAGAACCTTATCAACAAAACCATCATTTCTGAGATAGATTTTATTTCCATAAGTATCATAAACTACTGGAACTACACGGCCTTGTAAAAAACTTTCTCCTTTTCCTCCACTAATAAAAATCGGTGAAAATTCGATTTTACTGATACCGCTGTAATGCTCTTTTAGGTAGGTTGCGATTTGTTCTTCATAAAGCTGAAAACCGTGCCGGTAGAGATTATCTACTTTCATTCTATCCGTGAAAAACTTAGCTCCGATTGCAAGTACAAAAAGGCAAAGCAGAGATAAGAAAATTGTTTTTACTCGTTTCATCATATAAAATACCAAGTCTTTCTATGTGCAGTGTATCATAAAAGTTGACTAAACAAAAACTTGAGGATGTTTGCGAAAGTGTACTTGTTTGTTATTCTATTTTGACAATCAAAAACAGACCTTCTTTATCGAAAGTCTGTCTCATTTACACATAAGCAACTATTTAGTAACTTCTTCATCTGCTTCTACTTGTTCAGAAACTTCTACTTTAACCTTGGTGACACGGCCATTTTTTACCTTGTCATTGGTTAAAACCAGTTTCTTATTCTGACTCTCCACCTCAAAGCTGATACGTTCTTTTGGATCTGGAATAGTTCCTACACCAGTCAAGTAGTATCCCGCAATCGTATCCACGTCATCACTTTCGATTTCAACTTCAAAGTATTCATTAAAGTCATTGAGGGTCATAGTTCCTATGACAATGTAGGTATTCTCACCAATTTCATGAACTTCGATCTCAGCCTTGTCAGTCTCATCATCGATCTCACCAACAATCTCCTCCAAGAGGTCCTCAAGCGTGACCAGACCAGCCATACCGCCATATTCATCTAAGAGAATTGCCATTTGATTTTGCGTGTTACGCAACTCCTTGAGCAAATCATCGACAAACATAGTCTCCGGTACAAAGAGTGGCTCCTGCAGGATCTTGCGCAGAACGATATTGTCAAAACCATTGATGAATCCTTCATTAAGCAGTCGCTTGGTATGAATCAGGCCGATGACATTGTCCTTATCCCCATCATAGACAGGGATCCGCGAGAAACTCTGTTTGAGAATGCTTTCGATGATTTCCTTGGTATCATCCTGAATGTCTACCATAAAGGCATCAGTACGTGGCACCATTAGTTCACGCGCCATTAGCTCATCCAGCGAGAAAATCCCCTGTAGCATCTCAATCTCATCCGCATCCAAGGTCTCCTCACTCTTGGTCAGCATATACTCAATCTCATCTCGGGTCATCTTTTCATCTGCATCATCAAACTTCATCGGCGTAATGCGACTTAACAGATTAGTTGAGGCCGACAAAAGCCAGACAAAGGGACTGACGAGCTTGCCCAAAAAGATGATAAAAGGAGCTGCTCTAACAGCCAAATCATCCTTTAGATTGAGTGCGATCCGCTTAGGATAAAGCTCACCAAATACAATAGAAACATAGGTCAAAAGGGCCAAAGCTAGAAAAGACGCTATGGCATGCGCTGTTTTAGAATTGCCCATCAAACTTGAAAATACACGACCGAGAGTATCAGCAAAGCTGGCCCCTGATAAGATATTGATGAGGGTAATACCTACCTGAATAGTAGATAAAAAATTATTGGGATTTTCTAAAACCTGTAAGAGACGAATGTACTTTTTATCACCTTCCTCTGCCTTCTGCTCAACACGCGCTCGATTGAGTGACACCATGGCCATCTCTGCTGCAGAAAAGAAAGCATTTAAAAAGGTTAAAACGACTAATAATAAAAACTGTAACAAAAGGGTCTGACTGCTGGGGTCTTCCATGAGTTTCCTCTCCTAAAAAGTATAATCAACCCTGATTATAACATATTTTTGAGTTTCGTGCACACGTATTTTATGGAAGCTTGTGTTCTGATTAGGATTCTAGATCTTGTAAAACCTTTTCTAGTCTTGAAATAGCCCCAACTGGTAGGGCAGTCTGAGGATACTTTTGGTTAAAGGCCAACAAGAAGTTTAGCCGAATCTGCATTCTTTCTCGAATCAATTTCTTGTAAGCATTATCAAAATTAGGAAGGGGATATCCCTCATATTCAAGATAATCAAAGCCTACTATAGGACCAAAGGGTTTGAAATCTGCTGTCCCATCCACTACCTGCTCAATGACATCTAAAGATACTTCCTTTGAGACAGCCTTCCCCATGTAAGACCCAGTATTGATAATATAACAGGATACTCCCGACTCAAATAAGCGACAGAATTTTTGGTAGTCTTCTACCAAAGGATAGACACGAAAAGGATTTGCATAAGGTTCAATCACCAACTCATCATGCAACCCCAGAACATTTTCGGCATTGGAGCGTTTGGTCATCAAAGTACAACCCATCGTGGAGGCCATCAGAGGATCGTGAATTCTGACTAGAGGTGGTAGAGAGTCATCTTTCATAATCCAAAAAATAGCATTGATAGCTTCGTCAATTCGATCCACTCGATTTGGAGTCGAAAAGCGAGACTTGACCGTTCGACCATTTCCATTGCGGATATCTTCTGTGACTAACATCTTTCTCCCATTTTCGTCTAGGGTCACTCCGCAGTTTTGCACAGTGATAAAAAAATCTTGTTCCCTATGTCCAGTCGGATAGTCACTCGTCTTATCAAAATAGGATGGCTCTAAAGCAATAGAAGATCCGTCCTTGATAGAGATAATAAAAGCATCATCATGGAGGACCTTGATGTCATATTTTTGACCATGTTTGGCATGAGTAAGAGTGGATTTTCCAGAACCAGATAGACCAAAAAATGAAGCAACAAAATCTTTCTTATCATTATTTTGCTTAAAAATTTTCAGACCACCGTGACAAGCTACGTAGCCATTTCTAGCAGCAGTTGCCCAGGCCAAAGTCAGAGTGGCTTTTTTCAACTCTCCAAAATAATTTAAACCTAAAATAACTGCACAGTTGTGATTAGTATCAAAGTAGACAAGACCATCTGGATATTCTGGATGCTTCCACTTGGGATCAAAAAAGACAAAGATATCATTTTCCTCATATTTTTTTGAAACTCTCAGACGGTTCTTAAATTCTTCATCTAAAATTTGGAAATTTAGTAGCCATGAATAGAGATTGTTTATTTCTTCTTTAGGAACCATGAGGTGGGCACAGACCATAAAGTCTTCATCCAGCCCAACAACTGCATCCGCTTTGTAAAAATCTCTATGATGAGCTTGGTAAATAGCACTACGAACTAGAAAAAGTAAGGTTTCATCTTCTTGACTATCTCTACCATAAATTCTTCTAGCCTTTGCCGTTCTCCCAACAACTGCTCCTGAATTCGTCAGTAAAACCCGTGCATAAGAAGGGAGCCCTAACTCCTTTGTATGAATCACAGGCATATCTAAGACCACTGTTCCAGCTGCTACTGAAGCTAACTGGTAGGCCTCTTCTACCGTTTTGATAGACTGAACCTGGTTCTCATAAAAGGCTGTTTCCACGATAGTCTTCAGAGGGGAAAAGTAAGAAGAATTTTTCCTTATTTCTTGTGGGGAAAATTTACGACGTGTTACCATGACCATACCTCCTTTATCTTATTATTACTATTTTAGCATAAATATACTTTTTCGTGTTATAAAAATTCAAATAAAAAAATAGGAGAAAGGAATCTTTCTCCTATTTTTTTATAATCCCAAATTCTTCATTCTTCTTGATCTCCTGAGCTTCTTTATGATTGTCATAAAGGTTAGCTAGGAATTTTACAATTTCTTTGATGATGGAATAGGTCGGAATAGCTACAATCATTCCGATAATACCATAGATGTTACTAGACAAGAGCAAGAGAACCATGATAGTAATCGGATGGACTTTCATAACCCCTCCTACAATCCGAGGGTAGAGGATATTCCCATCAATCTGCTGAACAATCAGCATATAAATGACAGCTATCAACATCCTCTTTGGATCTGTAAAGGCATGACTGATGATCATTGGGATCAAACCGATACTTGGTCCAACATAAGGAATCAAATTAGCCAAGCTAGAGAAAATGGCAAATACTAAAGCATATTTAATTCCGATAGTACTATAACCAATATAGGCTAGGCAACCAATAATTACTGCATCAATAGAAATTCCGCTGATATATCGTGAAACTGTTGCATTTAGATTCTTCAACAAGGAAGAAATGTTGAGTTTATCTCGCTTTAGAATACTGCGTTCCAGCATTGGCAGAAGCTTATGACCATCCAGTAAGAAATAAACAAGGAAAATTGGAGTCATAATGATGATAAAGATAGTATTGATTACGGCTGATACCACACTGCCCAGACTGTTCGTTACCCCGTTTAGAATATTTCGAAGAATATCAATATAAGATAGATTCAGCTGTTGCAGGGTAGATTGGATATTGAGATTTTTGAATACAGGATTTTGAGCTAAGTCATTGACCCAGCTATAGACATAGCTATAAAGATTTTGGCTCGAATTAATCAAGCTAGTCAGCTGAGTGACTAAGATAGGTAGGAGGTAGATAACTGCTAAAACAATAGACCCAAATAAAATCGTCAATGTCAGCAGGACACCTAAGACACGGTTTAATTTCAGGTATTTTTCCAAAAAGACCACTAAAGGGTTGGCAATATAATATAAAAAACCTGCTATTAAAAAAGGGATTAAGATGGTATTTACAACACTGATCACTGGAGTAATCAAGTCTCCCATCATTCTCCACAGGAAAAAGACAAGCGTTGCTAGTAAAACTTCCACTGTCCAAAAAAATAACTTACTCTTATAAAACATTCTTTTCCTCCTATCAGCTATTTTACCATAAATTTTGTTATAATAGAGGGGATTTAATGAAAGAAAGAATAAAAATGGAAAAGATTATCAAGCTGGAAAATGTAAGCTTGGCAAAACAAGGCCAAACCATCTTAAAAAATCTCAACTGGCAGGTAATCAAGGGAGAGCATTGGGCAATACTCGGTCTTAACGGATCAGGAAAGTCAACTCTCTTACGACTACTCATGGCAGAGCATTGGAAGACCCAAGGAAAGGTGACAGTCCTAGGGACGGAATTTGGTGCTGGTGATATCCCTCAGTTGCGAACTAAGATTGGAGTAGTTGGTTCCTTCATTGCGGAGCGCCTACCTAGTCATCTCACCGCCGAAGAAATCGTCTTGACAGGCAAGTATAAAAGTAGCATTCTCTATGCTGCTTATGGACAAACCGAACTAAACCAGGCTAGGGAAATGCTGACCTCCATTGGCGGACAAGACTTAATTGGCCGGAGCTACGCCAGTCTGTCTCAAGGTGAAAAGCAGCTCTTGCTGATTGCCCGTAGTCTCATGGAAGAGCCAGAACTACTTATCTTAGATGAAGCAACCAGTGGACTAGATCTCTTTGCCCGCGAGCGCCTGCTAAATCAAATCAAAAAGATTACACAAATGGACCAAGCACCAACTATCCTCTATGTCACCCACCATGTAGAGGAAATTATATCCGCTTTAGACCATGTCCTACTCCTGAAAGAAGGCGAAATTATAGCCCAAGGTCCTAAAGAAGATATCTTCCAAAAAGAGGTCATGGACCGCTTTTATCCTCAGCCAGTCGAGCTGATTGAATTGGGAGACGGTCGCTATTTCATCAAAGTAGAAGGCAACTTCTTATGAGGCAGTTTTTTAACATTATTTTCAATCTGGGCTATTTCCTGATTCTAACCATGACTGCGATTGCCTTGCTTTTCCTGTCTGGGCAGATTCTGCTGTCCCACACATACATCCCTTTGAGAATTGCTGAAGGAGTCCAATTCGTCAGTAATCCTTGGTATTTCTACCCTATCCTCCTGCTCTTTCTCTTCAGTCTCTTTTTAATCCGCCCCCTGCTGGAAAAGGTTCAGACCAAGCATCTTTTTTGGATCCTATCTCTCATCTTTATAGCAGCAGCGATTTTTCTGATAACGGGCTACGATGGCCGTATCCGAGCTGACGCCAAGCACGTTTTCAATGCAGCGCTAGCCTTTAATCGAGGAGATTACAGCTCACTGACAACCGTTGGAAGCTACATGTACCGCAATCCCCATCAGCTAGGGCTGATGACTCTGGAGCGACTTTATGCTTTTATTTCTCCAACGACTCAGTTTGCCTTTAGCATGAATGTCGTCTGGACTCTACTTAGTCATTTCTTGATTTACAAGATTACTTCCCTTCTCAATGCCAGAGAAATAATCCAGAAATACACGATTCTGCTGACATTTCTCTTTCTACCACAGCTCTTTTTCGTTCTCTTTGTCTACGGTACCATTCCTGGGCTCTTCTTCTGTCTGCTCAGTCTCTATGCTTTTATCAAGCTGGATCAGAAAGGAAACCTGCTCTATGCCTTGCTGGGAGCTGCTAGCATCAGCCTGGCCTGCCTCCTGCGCAACAACTACATCATTTTTGCTATCATGCTGATTGGGGTCTGTTTCCTGTCCATCTTTTATAAATGGTCTTGGAAAAAACCACTAGCCATTGTCCTGATTTTAGCCGGCATCGTCCTTTCAAACAAGGGTCTGACAGCTTACTATGAACAGCTTATTGGGGGCAAGATTGGTGTCGGTACACCAAAAATCGCCTATATTACTATGGGCCTACGAGATGATCCTAATCGGCAGACCTTGGGAGGCTGGTATGATGCATACAATACCAAGATTCTTAAGCGCAATAAGTACAATGAAAATTTGGCTACAGAAATGGCCACTCGGGATTTGAAAAATATTTTGATTCACTTCAGCAAGCATCCTGCTTATGCGCTGAAATTTTTCTACGAGAAAGTCAAGTCTACCTGGACTGAACCAACGTTTCAGTCTATTTGGACTGGGCCTCAGATTGAGCGCCAGCAATATATGAAACCAACTGTCCTGCGCAGCATTTATGAGGAAAGAAGCGGTTATCAGATTGTTAATTTCCTGCTCTTGACCCTGCTAGCCAGTATCTATCTGCTGTCCTGTTTCTTTATCCTGCGTAATTTTTTCGTCGCCGAGAAAAAACTGACTCCTTTTGACCTCTATCCTTTCATCTTTCTCTTGGGGGGCGGTCTCTTCCACTTCTTCTGGGAAACCAAGAGCCAGTATGTCTATATCTATGTCCTCCTCCTCATCCCTTCCGCCGCTCAATCCTTAGTCGACCTGAGTGATTGGTGGAAGAACAAAGGAAAAGAGAAATCTATAGACCAGCTTGAAAAAGACCTGTAAAACTTGAACACTTGATAAGAATTTCTTATAATTTTATAGGAATATTAAGTGAAAGAAAGTTGGATTTGTAAAACAGTAAATCACAAAATTTACTGTTTTTTCTTGCTCATTTTTCCAAATAAAATCGTCAGCAAATTAAAAAGGCACTTGACCAAACGCTTCTTGAGGCGTTTAGCCAAGCACTTCTCTCAATTTCTCAATCATGACCAAGAAAGGCGGATTGTTAATCTGATTGATAGTCTTGTAGAGGGCAACGGTGAAGTCCTGCTGGGGCAGCTGACTGACAAAGTCTAGCACCGCATCTTTTTCAACTTCGCCACCTTCATGCCCGTAGTAAATCATGATAGCTGCTCGGCCCCCTTTTACTAAACCTTGGCAGACCTTTTCCAAAGCTTCCAGTGTCGTATCTGGTCGGGTAATGACAGACTTGTCCGCCGAAGGCAGGTAGCCAAGATTAAAAATAG
>ERZ772948.216-NODE-216-length-36520-cov-21.921267_pt1 | contig 36520 bp, 30 predicted proteins | sample MGYA00511945_ERZ772948 | MGnify/ENA primary metagenome ERZ772948 (study PRJEB29015, sample SAMEA2737927) | human oral metagenome | biome: human oral; feature: human-associated habitat; material: dental | place: China | collected 2141 ... | reverse complement strand
CGAGGGTCTTGCCCTCACCGGTCTTCATCTCGGCGATGTTGCCGCGGTGGAGGGCGGCACCGCCCATGATCTGGACGTGATAGGGGCGCATGCCCAGCACTCGGTCGGCGGCCTCCACGACCGTGGCGAAGGCCTCGGGCAGCAGGCTGTCGAGCGTCTCTCCGTCCTGGTAGCGCTCCTTGAGCTCATCGGTCATGTCGCGCAGCTCGGCGTCGGAGAACTCACTGAACTCCTCGGCAAGAGACTCGACCTGGTCGGCGATGGCATCAAGCTTCTTCAGGGTACGGCCCTCACCAATGCGAAGGATCCGGTCCACGATCGACACGCTGCATTCTCCCTTGGGACGTCTGTTGCGAAGAGCGGCGATGAGACTGAGGCCGAACTGGCCCGGATTGGCCGGTATCGGCACAGGTCTCACCGGTTACCTGCCTCCGTACTCTAGTGGACCCCGGTGGGCAGCGGCCCTTCCACCATCGAGATTCTTCCCACCGAGGACACGGGACGGGCACGGAGCCACAGACCGTGGCGATGACCGCATGATCCCTCCCGTTGTGGAGCGCGAGCGCCCTCGAAAGCGACCGAGCCGCGGGAGCCCCACAGTGAGGGATATGACGCACCGCCCAACCGCTCCTCAGCCCTCCGTCGTCCACCGCCTGATACGCGGGTTATCCGCTGGATTCTCAAAGGGACTGTCTCTGGGACTGCCGGTCAGCTGCGCAGGCTGCGGGCGCTGGGAGACGGCGCTGTGCCCGAGGTGCCGCGAGCTGCTCGAGGGCGAGCCCTTCAACGTCGAGCACGCCGACGCCGCGGGCGACCTCGACATTCTGGCCCTGACGACCTACACCGGCCCGGTGCGCACCATGGTCCTGGGGTGGAAGAACGGCTCGCGGGAGGACCTTGCCGAGGTGATGGCGCATGCCGGTCGACGTCTAGGACGCCAGTGGGCACAGGTGCACCCCGCGAAGGCGATCTGGACCAAGTCGCTCCCCCACACCCCGGCTCTGCTCGTGGTCCCGGCACCCTCCGGGATCGCGCGCCGGCTGCGCGGTCGCCTGGTGGCCGCGCGTCTGGCCGACGCCGTCACCTCAGGGATCGCCGAGCAGTGGGCTCAACAGGAGCAAGCAACCCTCTGGGACGAGCCACCCGCCGGCGACGCACCGGCATCGATGCCATCCCGGGAAGCCTTGCCCGCGCCGCTCGTGCTGAGCGCCGATCTGCTGCGCCGTCGGGGCGGAGGGGCGCATCAGGCGGGCCGCTCGTCTCGTCAGCGACGGGGCAACCGCGCCGCTGCTCCGCGCCTGCTGGCCCCCGTGTCCGGGCTGCCGGTGCTGCTGGTCGACGACGTGGTCACCACCGGAGCCACCTTGGGGGCCTGTGCCCGAGCGATGCAGGAGGCCGGCGGCCGGGTTCAAGGCGCCCTGACGCTGAGCGCCGCTCCGCCTCCAGCGCACGCGCGTGTCACGGTCCCGGTCAGGACGGTGACTGCCACGCCCACGGTGAGAAGCACCGATGCCTCAGTAGCAGCCATTGATCCGGAACCGTCGGACTTGTCCGCCTGCGGCGATCAGGGGGCTCATTCGGGACGCGGCACACGCGAAAGGGAGGCGTGAACAGCCCCGCATGGTGTACCTTATGTGGCATAACGCACAGGCGATTTCCGACGTCGACAAGGACAGTCGACCGAGTCCTCGCCGCAGTGCGAGAGGGCCCTCGCGAGGTGACAGGAGGTGATGACACCAGTCCCGAACCCGCCGTGAGAAGTGGCGGGTATGTCGCACACGGCCCACCAGGGCCGGCCCACGAGCCCAGAAAGAGGTTCCACCATGGATATCACCGTCGTCGGTCGCAACGCCGAGATCAGTTCTCGCCTGCGTGACTACGTCGAGGACAAGGCCGTCAAGGTTGAGCAGTTCGACCCTCGGGTCCAGCGCGTCGAGGTGGAGGTCACCCACGAGCGCAACCCGCGTCAGGCCGACACCGCCGAGAGAGTTGAGATCACCGTTGTCTCCAAGGGTCCGGTCATCCGGGCGGAGGCGTCCTCCTCAGACCGCTTCGCCGCCTTCGATATCGCCATGGGAAAGCTGACCGAGCGCCTTCGCCGAGCTCGGGACCGCAAGAAGGACCACCGTCGTTACACCGTGGCCGCCCCCAGCGAGGATCTCCAGGCCGCACCCGTCCTGGACGAGCCCGCCGTTCACGACACCGATGACGCGCCGATCGAGGACTCCCCCTCCGCCCCCACGGAGCCGGGTGTCGCAGTCGAGGCCCAGCTCGGCGACTCCCCGGTGATCGTGCGCCAGAAGCTGCACGAGGCCAAGCCGATGACCGTTGACGAGGCTCTCTACCAGATGGAGCTCGTGGGCCACCCCTTCTACCTGTTCATCGAGAAGGCCACCAAGCAGCCCTGCGCCGTCTACCACCGTCACGGGTGGACCTACGGCGTCATCCGCCTGGACGCCCAGGTGCTCTAGTCCCCCTTCAGACCCCGTCCTGACTCCGGGTGCTCCACGGTCCCAGCGGATCGGGGGCACCCGGACTGCTTCTGGGCCGCGGCTTCAGGGCAGGGGGAAGGAGGGGTCGGTGACCTCCGAGGTGAGTACCCGCCACATCGTCCCGCGGCGCTGCCAGGTCTGCCCCGCCTCGTCGATGATGATGAGGGACTCCTCGGAGCGGTCGGAGATGACCGAGCGCGCCCCACGCACTCCCACGAGCGTGTTGACGGCGCCGCCGACCTGGATGAGACGCACCTCGGGCACTCCTCCCCCCTCACTACCGCCGTCGGCCAGGACGCACACGGCGTTCGGGGCGCACCAGGAGATCCCGCGCGTTCCCCCGCCGCCGGCGCGAGGCATCTCCAGGGCGGGCCCCAGCCCCGAGGGGCGGCCTTCCTGGTCCCTGATGATCGCGGCGACGGCGACCCGCCCATCGGCTCTACGCACAGCGATGCGCTCGGACTCCACGGACAGATCGAAGGCCACGATCGCACTCTGCGACAACCAGGACGACTTCAGGGCGGCACGCTGTCCCGAGCCGTTGACAGCGGTGAGCTGCCCCTCGGCCAGCAACCAGACCCAGCCGTGCCGGTCCCCCAACGGAGCCCCCAGTCCACCAGCGCCTGCGGAGGGGTCGCCCACCGAGAGGATGACGGAGGCGGAGTCCTGCCCCTGAGGCAGACGCAGCAAGCTGGAGGCCGACAGCACGTAGACGGCCCCATCCGCTCCGAGGCTCGGGCTGCGGGCGTCACTGGTCCCCAGTACCCGGTCGGTCGCCAGGGTGATGCGCCTGGCCCCGGTGCCGCGCACGACGGAACCCTCCGACATCCCCACGATGCCGCCCACCTCCGGGGCCATCGGCGTCAGCTGGGCGGGCGCACCGAGGTCAACGGTGCCTGCGAGCACCCGGACCCGGTCGATGCCGCTGATCTGGACGAGGCTCTGCTCGATCTGGGCCACCATGAGCCGGCGGGCCTCCTCCGAGGCGGGGTCGGAGTCCGCGCTCAGGTGAACGGTCGCGGTCCCCGCCTCGACGACGACGCCCCGGCTGGCCCGCTCCGCATTGCGCGGGATGAGGTTGGCGGTCCCATCCGACAACCAGGACGAGGGCCCGGCCAGCAGCCCGGAGATGAGCGAGTCGGCCTGCGAGCTGCGCGGGTACCACCTCAACTCGGAGACGAACCTGACCCGGTCCCGTGACAGGAAGGCCAGGGAGCTGACCGCGAAGTTCTGCATGAGCCGGGAGAGGGGCAGCAGGATCCCCTGGGGCAGGCCAACGATGCGCCACTGCCCGGTGGAGTTGGTCGCCAGGGAGAACTCACCGGTGTAGGTGGTTCCCTCCTGCGCCGGGGTGAAGACCCCCAGGGAGTCCAGCACCCCCACCTGAGCGGAGGTCACCGTGAAGGAGCCGTCCGCAGCGACGGAGACCTGAGGCTCAGTCGAGCCGTTGTAGGCGCTCACCGTCTCCAGGGGCTTCCACTGCGCGGCGGTGCGTTCAGTGAGGAACTGCTTGGCGGTGGCGAAGTCGTCGGAGAACCCGGCAATGGCCGCTCGCAGAAAGCCGTTGACGATATCCTCGGCCGAGTCGCTCTCCCTAGGGCCTGGCGCGGTCTCGATCAGGGCGTTAGTGCCGGAGGCGGCGACCCCGGAGCGGGTGACGCCACTGGAGGTGGGCAGCGCCGTGCACCCCGCCAGCACACCCGCGGCACCGGCGCTCAGCAGTCCCAGCGCGCTGCGGCGCGTCAGCAACGAGGACACAGAGCCGGCGGTGCTCCCGATGCGCTCACAAGCGTCGGTGAGCATGCTGAGTCTCTTCGGCCGCTTCATCGACGTCGTCCCTCCTCGTCGGCCTCTTCGGGCGTGCGGGTGGCCGGCTCCTGACCGGGCAGGACGACGACGACACGACCGACGTCCTCGGTGACGGCGTCGTGGCTCTCCCCGGCCAGGGGGATGTCGCCCAGGACGACGCTCTGACGCGCCCGGCGCGTGGCGGGCGCGGGCCCCAGGGGGCCGACCGGGGAGAAGGAGGACTCCTCATCGACCGGGATACCGGCGCGGGCCACTGCGGGTGCATCCTGCGGAACGAGCTCAAGGGGCCCGGGGCCGCCCAGCCGGCCGGGGCCGCCGTCGGCGCCCTGGGTGCGGGGCAGGACCAGGAGGAAGGAGGCGCCGTCAGCCGGCCACCCCCAGGCCGATAGACGGCCGCCGTGCAGACGGGCGTCCTCCATGGCGATGGACAGGCCCAGGCCGGTGCCTCCCAGGCTGCGCTTGCGCGAGGGGTCGGCGCGGTAGAAGCGGTCGAAGACCTTGGCGACGACGTCGGGGCTCATTCCGATCCCGTGGTCGCGCACCCGCACCGCGACCGCGTCGTCGTCCACGGCGACGGTGACATCCAGCGGCTTGCCCTCGCCGTGCTCGAGCGCGTTGACCACGAGGTTACGGATGATGCGCTCAACCCGGGTGACGTCGACCTCGGCGATGGCGGGTTCCTCGGGAAGATGGAGGCGCAGCTCGGTGCCGGTGGCGTCGAAGTGGAACTGGGTGGTCTCGACGACGGTGTCGACCACCTGGGCGAGGTCGACCTCCTCCAGGCGCAGCTTGACGTTGCCCGAGTCGATGCGGGAGATGTCCAGCAGGTCGGTGAGCATGGTCTCGAAGCGGTCGACCGAGCTGGACAGGACCTGGATGCTGCGCAGGGCGAAGGGGTCGGAGATCTCCTCGCGCGCGTCCTGAATCTGTTCGGTGGCCAGGCGGATGGAGGCCAGCGGGGTACGCAGCTCGTGGGAGACGTCGGAGACGAAGAGTCGTTGCACCTTGGACAGGGACTCCAACCGCTCGATCTGGTCCTCCAATGAGGTCGCCATATGGTTGAAGGATCTGGCCAGGGTGGAGATCTCATCCTCCCCCTCGATGCTCAGCCGCTCGGCCAGCAACCCGGAGGCCAGACGCTCGGCGGCCCGGGCGGTGTGCCGCACAGGACTGAGCACCCAGCGGGTGAAGGCCCACACCACGACGATGAGGATGGCCAGAAAGCCCAGGCCGCCGATGGTGATGTTGCGCGAGGCCAGGGAGACGATGCGCTGCTCCCCGGCCAGGCTGTAGACGAGGTAGAGATCGTACTCGCCGGCCAGCGGCAGACTCACCCGGGTGCCGACGATGAGACCCGGGTCAGTGCCTCCCTCATCATTGGGCACGGCCACCGACTGCCAGTACTGCGAGCGCGCCCCGCCCTCGTCGAGGGCCTGCGACATCTCGTCGGTGATGAGGGAGCGCAGACGGGTATCGGTCTCCAGGTCGTTGACGACCGTCGTCGAGGTCTCCTGCTCATTGCGCAGCATGAGAACACCCACCCCTCCCGAGGAGGAGATCGAGTTCTTGGCGTTGTTGACCTGCTGCTCCGCAGTTGCGGAGACCTCATCAACGGTCACGGCGGTGGTCGAGTCGAACTCGGCCTGGGCAACGCTGGCACGCAGTGCGGCGTCGGCGAGTATGACGTCCCGCTGATCGGCGAATACCTCCGACCGGATCCGGTCGGTCACGAAGGTCAGCAGCAGCGCGATGAGAAGCAGGCCGATGACTGTGGCGGTACACACCATGCGCACCTCAAGACTGCGGCGCAGCAGCCCCGGCAAGGGCAGACGCCGAACGAGCCGTTCCTCCGCAGTGCCCACCGATGGTCCCATCGACGTGCCCACTGAATTACGCATCGGGTTCATTGTAGGGCGCCCGATGCGCCGTCGCTCACGCGGATTCGCCGACCCTGTAGCCGACACCGCGCACCGTCACCACGATCGAGGGACGCTCGGGGTCCTTCTCGATCTTGGCCCGCAGGCGCTGGACGTGAACGTTGACCAGGCGGGTATCGGCCGGGTGCTGGTAGCCCCACACCTGGCTGAGCAGCTCCTCGCGGGTGAAGACCTTCCACGGCGAGCGAGCCAGAGTGACCAGCAGCTCGAACTCCAGCGGAGTCAGGGCGATGACCGAGTCGCCGCGCTTGACCTGGTGACCGGCGACGTCGATGTCGAGGTCACCGGCGCGCACGTGCTCGGCCGCTCCCGGGTTGGTACGGCGCAAACGGGTCGAGACGCGGGCCAGCAGCTCCTTGGACTTGAAGGGCTTGGTCACGTAGTCGTCAGCCCCGGCCTCCAGACCGGCAACGACGTCCTGGGTGTCGGTCCGCGCGGTCAGCATAATGATCGGCACGTCGGACTCTGAACGGATGAGCCTGCAGATCTCGACGCCGTCGAGCCCCGGCAGCATGAGGTCGAGGAGGACGAGGTCGGGGTTGACCTCATGGAAGGCGTCCAGGGCCTTGGCTCCGTCATGACAAAGGGTGGGCGTGTAGCTCTCCGACTCCAGCATGATGCCGATCATCTCGGCCAGGGATGCATCGTCGTCGACGACCAGAATGCGCGTGCTCATAGCCCGTATCTTGGCATGAGCCCCATGTCCCAAGGGACATCTGGGCCACCGAGACGACGTTCACAATTTCTTCAGGGATTTAAGAGATCCCCTTCAGTTCCGGGAAAAAAGTAACGCAAGCACACACGCGAGCCAGGAATATTGCGTCCAAACCGTGACCTTCGTGGCGCCGCCCGGGCGCCCTCACAAGGCCGCCGACGGCCCTGCGCCGAGATTTCCTCCTCCAGGGGGAGAGCGCAGCAACGGGAAGGCGTGACAGCATGGGACCATGAGTACCGACCCGCACCCCGACGGCCTCAACCCGGGCGGAGACCCGAGCCGCGAGGCTCCTGCCGCCTCAGGAAACGGTTTCGTTGGAGGCGACCAGGACGGATGGCAGGCCCCCGATGCCGGAGCGTTCACAGGCACCTCTCCCTTCCCCTACCCGTCACAGGGCTCGCCACAGGGATCCCCGTACCCCGGCTACGGCAACTACCAGACGCCTCCGGTCGGTCAGCCCGGTCCACCTCCCGGCTACCCTCCCAACACCCCTGGCGGTCAGCCGGGTTACGGGGCGTACGGCGGCCAGGGTCCTGCCGGCACAGGCTATCCTCCTCCCGGTGGCCCAGCAGGCCCAGGCGCCTACGGAGCCCCGGGATACGGGGGCTACGCGTCGGTCCTGGCGCCCAAGCCGTCAATCATCCCGCTGCGGCCGCTGTCCATCGGGGAGATCCTCGGAGGCTCCTTCGAGTCCCTGCGCGCCAATCCCAAGGCGATGTTCATCCCCTCGCTGGTAGTGATGACGATCCTCGGCCTCATCTCTGCCTTGGGTACCACCTACTTCTTCGACCGGCTCGGCACTTCCTCGCCCTACTCCTCCTCCAGCCAACCCGACGCGGCCGACCTGGAGAAGCAGTGGTCGTCCTTGTTCGGTCTCTACGCCCAGTCCGGTGTCAACAGCATCTTGACGATGTTCGCCTCCTCGATTCTCACCGGTCTGCTCATCGTGACCGTCTCACGCACCATCCTGGGTCGCAAGGCATCCCTGAGCGACGTGTGGCAACGGACCAAGCCGCGCGTGTGGGCACTCATCGGCCAGGCAGTCATCATCCAGCTCGTCTTCACTGCCGTTTTAGCGGCAGCCATCGGGGTCTTCTTCGCCTTCTTCTTCGGTCTCCGCATCCCCGACGTCGATAGCGCCTCTCCTGACGACGCTGTAGGAACCATCCTTCTGACGATCCTGGGGCTCCTCGTTCTCGTGGCGCTTGTCGGCCTGGGGATGTTCGCCCTGTACTGCAAGCTGAGCCTGGCCCCGGCGGCACTCATTCTGGAGAACGTCGGTGTCTTCGAGGGGATCTCTCGCTCGTGGGCCCTGACCCGCGGCTACTTCTGGAGGGTCGTGGGGATTCAGATCCTCTCCTTCCTCATCATGAGCTTCGCCAGCGCGATAGTGACAACTCCGATAAGCATGCTGGCCGGGGTGCTCACCGCTGCGGCACCGAGTGCCCAGATCCTCGCCCTGGGCATGTCGGTTCTGCTCGGCAACATCGTCACTGCCGCCACGCTTCCCTTCGACTCCGCTGTCAACGCCCTCATCTACACCGACCTGCGGATGCGCTCCGAGGGCCTGGACGTGGAGCTGCGGCGCGCCGCCGGAGTGTGAGCCGCCTGTGGTCAGCCTCAGTACGATCAGTCTCAAGGCCCCCGCGACCCCCGACGCCGATGAGGCCCGGCGAGCCGCGAAGAAAGAGCTCTCCCGTCAGATCTACCACGAGAAGCCCGACCTGTGGGACCGGATCTGGAGATGGATCCTCGATCATATCGACACCGGTAGCATGGTCCCCGGGGTCCCCTCCTGGGTATCGACGGTCATCGTCGTCATCGTCATCGCCGTCGGCATCGCACTGCTGATCCTCCTGCTGACCAGGATCTCCTCAGCGCGTCGGGTCGTGAAGCCGTCGCTGTCGGTGCTCACCGACGACCGCGACGCCGTTACCCTGACCCGGGCGGCGGATGAGGCGGCCGCACAAGCCGACTTCGCCACCGCCGTCGTCGAGCGCTTCCGCGCCATCATCCGCTCCCTCGATGAACGCGGGATCATCGACGAGTACCCGGGTATGACAGCCCTGGAGGCCGCAACCCTGACGCATCAGGCCCTCGGCGAGCACCAGGTCGTGCCCCCACTGTACGATGCGGCGCACCTGTTCGACGCCGTTCTCTATGGTCACGTGGTCTCGACCCGGTCCCAGGACGAGCAGATGCGAGTACTGGCCGACCAGGTTGCCAGGACGACGCTGCCCGCCAAGCATCACCAGCCCCTCGTCACGACCTCGGCCACGGCCCCGGGGGCACCGGCATGAGCACACCCACGAACGCGTCTGCGCAGACGTCGCACTCTCCACAGGGCCCCTCCCAGACGGGTGCCACCGGTGACCAGGTGACGAATCCGCGCTGGTCACAAAGGTGGCACCGGTGGCGCCCGGTCGCCATCGCCCTGGCCCTCATACTCATCCCCACCCTCATCGGCCTGTGGACCACACCCGTCACCTCCAACACTCCGCTGGCGATCGACAATCCCAAGGGTTCAGGGACGATGGCCGTTGCCGAGCTGCTGCGCCAGGAGGGCATCTCCGTGAGCCAGGCGGGCAACGTCTCCGAGGCGCTGGATGCGAGTCGGAGCGGGGCCACCATTGCCGTGGTCAACGCCGACCTTCTCAGCCGGGAGGACAGGCAGGCCCTGGCCCGCGCGGGCGGGGACGTCGTCGTCGTTGGCGCCAAAGGCGGCAGCGACGCACTGATGGGGCTGACGGACATGACCGCCAAGGGCTCCGCATCTCCTGGGTCCACGAGCCTGACCGCACAGTGTGCCGACGCCGATGCCCAAGCCGCCCGGAGCCTGGCCGGAGCGCACGCCTCGGTGTCGCTCGAGGGCGACGACGACGCCATCGGTTGCTTCCCCGTGAGCGAGGACCGTTACGCCTATGCCAGCGACACTCTGACCAGCGGCGCCACGCTGCGCGTTCTGCCCGACGCCACGCCAGTCACCAACGCGCACCTGACTCAGGAGGGCCATGCGGCCCTGGCCGTGCGCGCACTGGGCCACCACGACCGTGTCCTATGGCTGGACGGACAGCACCTTGAGACCCCCACCGTGTGGAACTCCCAGACCACGCCCGTCTGGCTACCGGTCCTCATCCTCCAGCTCGTCGTCATGGCCGGCGCCCTGGCCATCGTCCAGGGCCGTCGCTTCGGCCGCATCATGAGTGAGGACCTGCCCGTCGTCGTGCGCTCCACCGAGACCACCGTTGCGCGCGGGAGCCTGTACCGCCAGGGCTCGGACCGCCCCCGGGCGGCCGAGGCCCTGCGCTCGGGAACCGCACTGCGTCTAGGGGCAGCCCTGGGTCTGCCCCCCGGGGCCTCGCGCGGCGACGTGATAGCCGCTGTCGCCCAGGCCTCCGGCATTGTCCCGGCCACGGTGGACGCCCTTCTCTACGGTCCGCCGCCGAGCAGTGACCGGGCCCTGGCCACCCTGGCCGTTCAGCTTGACCAACTCGAGAGCGAGGTTCACTCCGCATGAGCACGGACAGCACCGATCCCATCCACGACCCGAGCGCCGTCGGCCCGGGCAATGGTGATCCTCACCCGCCATCCGCCCACCAGGCACCGAGCACCCCGGGTACCAGTGGCATCGCCCAGCCAACCGCCCAGACGGACGCGGGCAACGACCCGCGCCGGCGACTGGTGGCCGTGCGCAGCGAGGTGAGCAAGGCCGTCGTCGGTCAGGAGGCCGCAGTCACCGGACTGGTCATCGCCCTGCTCGCCGGTGGGCACGTCCTGCTCGAGGGGGTCCCCGGAGTCGCCAAGACCCTGCTGGTGCGATCGCTGGCCACCGCCCTGGACGTGGAGACCAAGCGCATCCAGTTCACACCCGACCTCATGCCAGGTGACGTCACCGGCTCTCTCATCTACGACTCCCGCAGCGCGCAGTTCTCCTTCCGCGCCGGACCGGTCTTCACCAACCTGCTCCTGGCCGACGAGATCAACCGTACCCCTCCCAAGACGCAGTCGGCCCTGCTGGAGGCCATGGAGGAGCGCCAGGTCTCGGTTGACGGTGAGCCCCGCGCACTGCCCGATCCCTTCATGGTGATCGCCACCCAGAACCCGGTGGAGTACGAGGGGACCTACCCGCTGCCGGAGGCCCAGCTGGACCGCTTCCTGCTCAAGCTGGTACTGCCCCTGCCCGAGCGGGCTCAGGAGATCGAGGTTCTCTCCCGGCACGCCTCGGGCTTCGATCCACGAAACCTGCTCTCGGCGGGACTACAGGCGGTGGCCGGAGCCCAGGACCTGGCCCTGGCGCGCACCCAGGTGAGCACCGTCGGAGTCACCCCGGAGGTCCTGGCCTACGCGGTCGACCTCGTACGTGCCACCCGCTCCATGCCCTCGGTGTCCCTGGGGGTCTCGCCCCGTGGCGCCACCGCGCTCCTGGCCGCATCACGGGCCTGGGCATGGCTGGCCGGGAGGTCCTTCGTGACCCCCGACGACATCAAGGCCCTGGCCCTGCCGACGCTGCGCCACCGCATCCAGCTGCGCGCAGAGGCCGAGATGGAGGGCATCACCCCTCAGTCCGTCATCGAGTCCGTGCTCAGGAGCGTGCCAGTACCGCGCTGAGGCCCAGGCCGGCGACACCACAGAACACGTAACCGATCATCTGACCGACTCACGACAGGAGTGGCATGTTCCTGACGATGCGCGCCGTGTGGGCGCTGCTCCCGGGGATCGTCCTGGCCTTCATCGCGCCGCGCCCGGCAGCCGTGCTGGCCTGGGCCGGCGTAGTCCTGGTCCTCGTCGTGATCGACGTCGCCTACGCGCCCTCACCCCGCCTGCTAAGGGCATCGCGGGCAGTGGGCCACGGAGTGCGGCTGGGTGAGTCGATCACCTCGACACTGACGCTGGCCAACACCGGCCGGCGCACAGTCCGGCTCCTGTTGCGTGATGCCTGGCCCCCGAGCGCTGGAGCGGCCCACGAGCGCGGGAGCATGACCATCCCGCCGGCTCAGCGGCGCCGTCATTCCACAGTGCTGACGCCTCAACGCCGGGGAGAGCGCAACGCGGGTCCGCTGACCGTCAGGGTGATGGGCCCTCTGGGCATCGCGGGGCGGCAGGCCTCCCTCGACGTTCCAGCCACCGTCCGGGTCCTGCCGGCCTTCCGCTCTCGCCGTCATCTGCCCTCGCGTCTGGCCCGGCTGCGGGAGATGGACGGGCGCAGCGCGGTCATGGTGCGCGGCGAGGGAACCGAGTTCGACTCCCTGCGCGAGTACGTCGTCGGCGATGACGTACGGTCCATCGACTGGCGTTCCACCGCGCGCCGGGGCGAGGTCCTGGTGCGTACCTGGCGTCCCGAGCGTGACCGGCGCGTCCTCATCGTCATCGACTCGGGACGGTTGTCAGCGGCTCGACTGGGCGACGCCCCTCGTCTCGACGCCCAGATCGAGGCGACCCTGCTGCTGGCCGCCCTGGCCTCACGCGCTGGAGACCGGGTCGATGTCCTGGCCATGGACGACGCGATGCGCGCCCAGGTGCGGGGCAGTAGCGGACCGGTGCTCATGACTGCACTGGCTGAGCACCTGACGGATGTGGAGCCGCGCCTGACCGAGCTCGACTGGCCCCTCCTGGCCTCCCGGGTGCACACGTCCCTCTCGCAGCGTGCCCTGGTGGTCGTCATCTCCGCTCTGGACGGCAGCGGAGGAGATGCGCCGATGCTCCGAACACTGACGTCGCTGGCCCATGACCACACGGTCGTTCTCGCCTCAGCCCTGGACCCGGAGCTGGAGGATCTGCGGGCCGCGCGCGATGACGCCGACTCCGTGTACGTGGCCGCATCCGCCGAGAAGGACCTCGTGGAGCTCGACGCCGTGCGCCGCCGCCTGCGCCGCGGCGGAGTCGAGGTCGTTGAGGCCCCGGACCAGGGAATCGCCCCGGCTCTGGCCGACTGCTACCTGGACCTCAAGGCAGCGGGGCGGCTGTGATGCTGGGACACCCTCCTGCGGCGCACCGGTCAGCCGACCTCTGGCTGGACGTAACCGGCCTCATCCTCCTCGAGGTCTCCCGTAGCTCCTGCCTGGACGGCGGAGCGTCCCAGGATCAGGGTGTAGGCCCACAACAGTGCCAAGGCGCCGGCTCCGATGGTGATCTTGACCGGCCAGGGAATGGGAGCCGGGGTCACGAAGGCCTCGATGAAACCGGCGACGGCCAGGGCGGCGGTCAGGGCGACAGCCACCGTGATGAGGGCGCGGCCCTCCGTTGCCAGCGCCGCCGAGCGGCTGCGAGGACCGGGGACCAGCATGGTCCAGAACAGCTTGAGGCCGGCAGCACCAGCGATGAAGATGCAGGTCAGCTCCAGCAGCCCATGAGGCGAGATGAGCGAGAAGAACACCCCGAGCATGTCGTGGTCGGCCATGATCGCCCCGGCCCGCCCGACGGCGACGGCGTTGGCGTAGAGCATGTAGAGCGGCAGAATCCCCGTGATTCCGCTGGCTACACAGATCGCCGCAATCCGGGCGTTGTTGGTCCATACCTGGGCGGCGAAGTCAGGGGCGGAGTAAGTGGAGTAGTAGGACTCGAAGGCCTCATGAGCGTACTCGTCCAGCTTCTCGGGACTCCCCAGTGCGGCCATAGTCTCCGGGCTGTGCAGGGTCCACACCCCCACCACGAGCGCCAGAGCGATCTCAGCAATCATGATCCCGCAAGTCCACCAACGGATCCGGTAGAGAGCCGCCGGCACGGACTCAAGCACGAACCGACGCACCGCATGAGTCCGAACCTCACGGGTCCCGGTCAGACGGCCGCGGGCCGTCGCCACTCGGGAGGACAGCTCAGCGATCATCTGCGGATCCGGCGCCGCCGAGCGCACCCGCGACAGGTGACGGGCGCAGGTGCGGTAGAGAGCCACGAGCTCGTCGGTCTCAGCGCCGCTGAGGTGACGACGCGACACGAGGACGTCGAGGCGTTCCCACTGATCACGGTGCGCTGCAACGAAGGCATCAAGATCCACGCAAGGAGTCTGTCATGGTGACCGAGTCGTCCACATCCTCCGAGCGGATGATCGAGCGCGAGCTCATGGTCACCGGTGAGGCCGTCGCCCTGGAGGTCATCCCGGCAACAGCCGTCAACCGCATGATGTCGGGGATCATCGACTACACCGCCTACTCGCTGGGCGGTCTACTGTCCGTCCTCGCGGTGAGGGCCCTGATCCTGGGCACCGGCCCTGAGTCGGCGATGGCCGGGCACCTCGCTCTGTACAGAGTCCTCATCTCCCTGGTCGTGCTGGCCTGGATGGTCGTCATCCCCCTGCTCGTTGAGCTGCTCAGTAGAGGCCGGAGCCTGGGCCGTATGGTGACCGGGACCCGGGTGGTGCGCGACGACGGCGGTACCGTGAGGTTTCGCCACTGCCTGGTGCGCGCGCTGCTCGCCATCGTCGAGATCTGGGCGACCTGGGCCGTACCGGCGCTGTGCGCCAGCATCGTCACCAAACGGGGCAAGCGGTTCGGAGACATGCTGGCCGGCACCTATGTGGTTCGTGACCGGAATCGCTCATCCGCCACTCCGCCCCTGCTCATGCCCCCCGAGCTGACGCAGTGGGCGGCGGGAACGGACCTGCGCGCTCTACCGGGGGAGCTGAGTCTGACGGCCCGGACCTTCCTGCAGCGGGCCTCAGTCCTGACACCCGTCTCCCGCCACCGTCTGGGGATAGAGCTGGCATCCCAGGTCCAGGACTACGTCTCTCCCCCGCCTCCTGCGGGCACGCACCCTGAGCGGTTCCTCGCCGCGGTGCTCACCGAGCGGCGTAACCGCGAGCTGGTGCTGGAGAGCCGTGACCGCCGCCTGGAGGAGGATGTGCTCCGAGACATGGCGCGCCCGCCCTACGGCGTCGGTCGAGAAGCCCGACGCCGCTGAGCAGCTCCGTCCTGGACCTCGCGGGGTAGGACCTGAACGGGCTGCCGGTTCGGTACCGGGGGTCAGAAGTGCGCGGGAGCGCGCAGGGCCTCGTGGACCAGGAGGATCGGGACGCCGTCGCGCACCGGGTAGGCCAGGCCCACGGCTGGGGAGATGAGTACCGGGTGACCGGTGTCGTCGACGCCGTCAGCGAGCTCCTGCCCGCTCAACGGGCAACGCAGGCTGGAGCGCAGCACGGAGGAGAGCACCGGCCCCTGCTCGTCGGGACCGGGAACGAGGGCATCATGGCTCATGCGTCATCCTTCTGTCCGCGCAGGACCCGCAGGTGGCCACGCCGTAGGATCTCGTCCTCGGCGACCTCCGGCGGGGGCGGCAGCGGGGCGGTCAGGGAGGCCGGCATGATCCCACCTGGCCGAGGACGGTGCTCGGCCGGTGAGGCAACCGGTCGCGGGGCGCGGGAGGCCTCGCGGACAGCGTCGGCCAGGGCCAGGAGGTCATCCTCGCTGGGGGGCGCGGGCTCGAACTCGGTGGCCAGGCGGATGATCTGCCAGCCACGGGGCGCCGTGAAGGAGGAGACGTGCTTCTCGCACAGGTCATAGGCCTCGGGCTGGGCCTCGGTGGCCAGTGGCCCCAGCACAATGGTGGAGTCCGCGTAGACGGAAGTCAGGGTGGCCACGGCTGGGCGCTCGCAGCCGGGCTTGCGGCAGTGTCGGACTCTTCTCACGCCCGCAGGTTACCGTGCCGTTGCCCGGCGGTCATCCAGGCGGCGCCTAGGCTGGCTGACGTGACTGAGCTGTTTCCCTTCTCACCCGGGCCGATTCCGCCGCGATCCGCCACAATGCCGGCGCGGCGCCCGGGCAGGCGTCGTGATCGTCACGGCCGGGGGCTGCGCGGTCCGCTTCTGCCGCCGAACCTTCCGGCCTGGCGTACACGAGCCGAACGCTTCGATGAGCTCGTCGTGGAAACGGCCCAGGACCTGGCCAGGCACTGGCCGTCGGTGGACCAGATCCAGTTCGCGGTGGAGGAGGTGCCGCCCTCCGACCCTGCACCCTGGGAGCGCTCGGTGGTGCTGGGGCGCGGCTTCACGGCGGAACCGCGTGCGGGGTTGCCGGCACGGGTCGTCATCTACCGGCGCCCGGTGGCCTCTCGGGCCACGGATGAGGCGGATCTGGCCGATCTGGTGCGCCGCGTCGTCGTCGAGCAGGTCGCCCTCATGCTGGGACGCCGCCCCGAGGAGATCGACCCGGGCTCGAGTCTGTGAGCCGACGGCGCACTTCTCCGAGCCAGGCGGGTTTCGCGGAGCCCTACCGTTCTTACCTTGGGCTGCGCGAGGAGTGCCCGGCGGGGCGAGAAGGGGGCGTGGCGTCAGCCCAGGAGGATGCGACGCTGGGCCTGAGCGGCGGCGTCGGGCTGAGCAGGAACCGTCGAGATGAGCGTCCCAGCCAGCTGTCCCCCGGCCTGCGCCGTGACGATGGTGGCGGCGGCCAGTCCGCTGGGTGTACGCGGCTGCCCTGAGGAGCTGCCGGCAGCGCTCAGGCGGACCGCGGCGACCTTGGCCGGTACCTCGACGACGACGGCGCTGCCCTTGGCGACAGTGACGTCCTGACTCCAGGAGCCATCAAGGGAGGACAGCGTCAGAGACGTGGCGGGACCGCTGTTGGCCACGGTCACCGAGGAGGTCAGGGAGGCCGCGCGCGGCACCGCCAGCAGGCCAGAGTCCGCGGCGCCGGGGAGGGCGGCCTGTGCCCAGGCCTGATCATGGACGAGGGCCTTGGAGCGCGCGGGGTACTCACCGCCGCTGCGCACCATGCGAACCGCCGCTCCCACCGGTGTACTCGAGGTGACTTGCACACCGTAGGTACCCGCGGCCACGCCGGCCAGCTGGATGTCGAAGACGGAACCCGCATCAATGGTCACCGACTGCGCACCGGCCAGGGGGTGGGCACCATCCTTGCCGAGCATGGTCACCGACACCGTCGCCGGAGCCTGTCCCGGGTTGACGATGCGCACTGCCGGGGTGTCGGAGGAGTCCGCGCTGGTCTTGGCGTCGGGAACCTCGCCCTGTGTGGCCGGCTCAACGATCTCCACGCCGGGCACCACGAGGTCGGTGGCCGGGGCAGCTCCCGGGGTGATGACGTCGGTGCCAGCGGGGGTCTCACCATCGAGGGACTCGGTGACGAGGGTGGGGACCACGGAACCCCCGTCGGCCTCGATGGACACAGCGATGCGTGGGTCCTGGCTGCCCTTCGTCTCCAGGACCAGCGAGGAGGAACCGCCTGCCGGGACAGTGACCTCCCCGTTACTGGGCAGACTCAGGCGGCCGATGGATCCGTAGAGGTTCACCTTCACCGTCGCCGGGGTGGCGCCGGGGTTGGTCAGACGCAGCTCGGCCGACGAGCCCGCCGCGATGGAGCCGCCCACGATCCAGGACATGGCACCCGGCTGGGCGCAGGGGGCGGTGGTGAGTCCCCGCAGGTCACCGCTCTTCGTCACGGTGGCGACCGAGCCGACGGCGTTGGCCACCCGACCACCAGTAGGAGCGAGGCTGAGGATGCCTCCCTCGGCGGCGTTCATGGAGGTGGCGGCGTCAACGGGGATCGACTTGCCGGCGTAGGTGGCCGACTGGATCGACTCGGTCCCGTCAACGGGAATGATGGCGGTGGTGGACTCCACGGCGCCGACGTCGGTGCCCCGCAGCGTATTGGTGGGGGCGTGAGGGCACACGTAGGTGGTGGCGGCTCCCGGTTCGGTCAGTCGGAGAGCCTCCAGCTGCGGGGTCGGTGTACGCGGTGCGGTGTAGCCCCACCAGGTGACTCCCCCGACGGCGCCGGCGAGTGCGACCGAGGTCAGGATGCCAACGCCGCGGACGATCGACTGCCCCACGGTGCGAGGGCGCCGCCCGGCCCTGGTACGGCGCCTCCTGGAGGAGGCTCCGGTCTCCGATCGGCTCGCAGCCTCGGCGTCGGAGTCATCGACCTCCGCAGAGTCCCCGGCATCAGTAGCTTCAGGGACGTCAGCGGAGCCGGCGGAGTCAGAGGCTTCGGCAGTGTCGTCGCCGTCCGAACCGGCCGATTCGTCATGGTCCGCCTCGACCTCGACCGAGTCCTGCTCGGGAGCATCACCACCTGATTCAGGCTGCTGGTCGTGGCCCTGATCCTGGCTGGTGGCGCTGTCCGGGCTGTCCCCGACGGGCCCGACGCCGGATCCGGCACGGGGCTCCTCGCCGACCTCGTCCGTGGCGACCTCGTCATCGGCCTGGTCCGTCTCCGGGAGCGTCCCGTGCTCGAGGGACTGCGACTCGGACGGTTCCTGATGGCTGTGCCGCCCCTTCCGCCGGCCGCCCTGCTGGTCCCCGTGCTGGTCCTGCGCGTCCTCGTCCTGCCGACGGCGGGAATCGTCATCGTGAGGCTGAGTCATGAGGCCATTTCCTTTCCGCGTCGCAGGGGCAGTGCCGCCACCAGGGTCAGGGCCCAGACGATCCAGATCGTGTAGGTCGCGGCGGCGGTGGACCGGCGGGTGTGGGTGATGACCAATTCCCCGCCCTCGGATCCGACGGCGAAGCCCTGCTTCCAGCTGCCGTCCTGAGCGGGGACCGTGGTGGCCTGGAGGCGTCGACCGTCAAGAGTGGCCCTCCAGCCTGCGTCGGCCCGCTCCACCATGACCAGCGTGCGGGTGCCGGAGCCGACGGGGATCCGGGTGCGGGTCCCGGATCCGGCACCGGTGGACGCGACCGGAGTCGCCTCTCCGCCCTCGTCGATGAGACTCAGGCGGGCCGAGTCGGGGTACGCCGATGAGGTGACGCGCCAGGAGTTGCCCGCGGCGGTCTGGGCGAGCTGCTCCAGTCCGGGCGTGGAGGCCAGGCCCACTCGGGCCTCGGCGGTGACGGCGTCGCCCTCCTTGTCGGTCAGCAGGACGACGGCGATCCCGTGTGCCGCCAGGGCGTCGGCGACCTCCGTGTCCTGCCCGGCCGTGGCGCGGGTGACGATCTGGGCGAGCTCGGCGTCGGCCTTGTCCTCCAGGACCAGACCCTCACCGGAGGCTGTACTGCGCCCCGTCTGACCGGTCCTGGTGGGTCTCAGACGAGGATCGGTCAGTGCACCTGAGGCGCGGCTGCGCGCCTGGGCGTTGACCGCCCCCGGCAGGGCGTCGCTGATCTGAGTTCCGGGTCCGCGCCAGATCGTGGCCTGAAGCCCCTCAGAGGTGGAGGTGAGCTTGAGGACCCGGCCGGCCGTGGCCGAGCCCTGGAACTGCTCGGCGATGAGGGGGACCTGCTGGGTAGTGGGGCGCAGCGCCAGGACCTGGGGATTGCTGCCGCGATGGGCCTGGTAGGACCAGACGGCACCGACCGTCACCGGAGCCAGCAGGACGAGGCAGGCGGCGACCACGAAGCCCGTCCTCAGCCGACGCAGGCCATCACCGGACACTGTGGACAGCACGGACAGCGCGGAGGAGGCAGCAGCAGTCTCGGCGTCCTTGCGGTGCTGGCGACTGGTCCTGCTACCGCCCGCAGCACGCCGTCCGATCGTGCTCCAGATGGCCTCGCCGGCGGGAAGGGCCGCGGTGAGGAACCCGCTCAGCGCCAGAGAGACCCCGACACCGCCCCAGCCGTTGACGGGGGCCAGGCCCGAGCCGGAGACGTCACCGCCCAGCCCAGTGGGCATGCGCACCGAGATCCCGGCCAGAGCCAGACCGCCCAGAGCCAGGAGGATGCCGGTTCGGGCCACCCGGACGCGCCGGGAGATGAACAGGCCGACGATACCGAGGACCGGGACGAGCAGCAGCAGTCCCCGGACCAGGATGCTCCAGGCCCCGGAGCCGGCGATGGCACCCATGGCCACTGGTGAGCCGGCCAGCAGGTCGAGGCTGCTCGGCGTCGGTACCCGGACAGGCAGACCGATATCGGTCAGCAGCAACCGAGTTCCCTCGACCCAACCGGCCCTCTGCCCCAGGCGCCAGGCGCCCCACCAGGCCGGGGCGGCGGTGACCACCATGGGAACCAGGGTGAGGACGAGCTTGAACCCGCGTCGTGTCGTCACGGACAGCAGGAGAAGGATGACGGCCAGCACCGCCGCTGTGGCGGGGGCGGCCGCGACGACGACACTCAGCAGCAGACCGGCGACAGCGGCCGCCGTGGCCGAGCCGTAGCCGTACTTCTCGGTCTCAGGCAGGTCACCCTCGGCAGCGACCGCATCGGAGGCATCGTGAGGATCACGAGGCTCGCCGACCGTTACCGACTCCGCTGCACCGACCTCCTCATCAGCTCCACCCCGGTCGCGGTCGGACTCGATCTCCTCCTGGGAGGCGTCTTCGTCGGCCCCGTCCTCGGCGCTCACTGCAGCCTGCTCCTCCTCGTCGAGGTGGGCGAGGTCAGTGACCTTCTCGTGGGAGAAGCGATCGAGCTCGGCCCGCTCCTGGTCAGTGAGCAGGTGAGCGCCCACGAGTCCGGACAGGACGAGATCCCTCCGGTCGGCACCAACGGCACGTGCCAGGGCCAGCAGCGCCCAGGGAAGGATGATGTGAACCAGCAACGCGCCGAGGCGCCCCTGCCCCAGGGCGAGCAGCAGGCTGGGAGCCAGAGCCCACACCAGTGCGGCCCAGGCCCGCAGAACCACCTTCCGGGTCATCGTGCCGGAGGCGAACCAGGCCCCCAGGGCAGCGAGCGGCACGGCCAGGAGCACCAGAGCACTGACGAGGGAACCGTCCCCCAGCCCGACGAAGCGTCCCAGCGCCGTCGGCAGGGCCAGGATGCCCAGCAACGGGGTGACCCCACCCGGGTAGCCGTCGCCGGTGGCGATCCAGGTGCTCCAGGCTGCGTCCCACATCTGTCGCCAGCCACCGCTGAACAGGGGCAGCGCCCCTCCGTTGACCGAGCGGGTGAGCAGCAACCGGGACAGGCCGTAGCCGCTCAGCGCCAGAACCAGCACCATGACAGCGCCCAGGGTCCGACGTCGACTGCGGGCCAGGGCGGCGAGCTCCCGCAGCTCGAGCTCGCTGGGGGCGGCAGCACGGGCTCGGCGCTCGCGCTCCTGACGGGTGCGGTCGCGGCGTATGCCCCTGATCTCGGCAGGGGTGACATAGAGGCGCCCCAGCGCGGAAGCGGGAACCTTGGCGTGCCGGGCGAGCCGCCGTCTGGCTGCCTTGATCCGACGGCCGCGACCGGCTACTGCCAGAGCCGCACCGAGCTCGTCACGGGCGAGCGCCGGCGCCTTGGAGGCGAGCCGCCACACGGTACGCATTGCACCGAGAATGACGAACCAGGTCAGCAGTAGCCAGATGGGACGAGTCGAGAAGGCCGCCCAGTTGGTCAGCTGGGCGCTGCGCCGGGCGCGGAAGGACCGCTCCGGGTCGGGCTCGGGGAGTCGGACCTCGATGGCCTCGGCGTCACTGCGAGCCTCGGGACGCGACGAGTGGGATACGTGAGCAGGCCGGCGTAGGCCTTGGTAGGAGGCCCGCCGGTGGCGGATGACGGCACCAGGCTCGACGATGACCCGGTATCCGGCCAGGCGCGCGGCGCGGGAGAGCTCCAGACCGTCCCCGAAGGGGCCGAGCCAGGGGGCGATGCCTCCGATCTCCTCCCACACGGCACGGTCAATGAGGGCGCCGGCCGTCCCCACGGCCAGGACATCGCTGCGGTCGTCGTGCTGCCCCTGATCGACCTCGCCGGGAACGATGTCGTTGGCGCGGCGGGCCGAGGCCGTGGTGCGCAGTCCGACCTCCAGAAGCAGCTCCGGATTGTCCCAGCCCACCTGCTTGGGACCGACGATCCCCACGGAGCGGGCATTGGTCGCAGCGGTGAGGAGCTGTTCGAGGCAGTCCTGCTCAGGGGCGGAGTCGTCGTGGAGGAGCCAGAACCACACCTGGTGCTCCGCCGTCTCCTCCGACTCCTCTACGGGAGCCACGAGCTGCTGCTCGTAGGACGTGATCGGCGAGAGCGCACCGGTGGGGCCGGTGATGGGACCGGAACCGGTCAGCAGAAGATCGCGAACAGAGGTGCGTGAACCACTTGAGGCACCGTCAACGTCCAAGCCATCGGCGTCACCCGAACCTCGTCGCCTCCGGTTACCGGTGGCGACGAGTTCTGCGTAGGCAGCCAGTCCCCGCGACACCGCGTCCCCGAAGCTCTTGGCCTCCTTGACCCGTACGACACGCACCGCGGTGGCCTTGCCCAGCCCGGAGCTCTCGACCAGCTCCTCGATCGGGGTCCCGTCCCCCAGCCCGTTGACACGCGAGGCGACATCGACGACAAGAACGACGTCGGGCGCGCAGGTCTGCGAGGCGACGGCGGTCAGCGTCTGCGCCAGAAACGGGCTCGCCCCGGCCGACACGACGACGGCCAGGGCTCCTACCCGACTGGCTCCCTGTGTGGAGCCGGCGAGGGTCATACTGCGCGACGCTTGAGCTTGCGCCGCTCGCGCTCCGACATGCCGCCCCAGATTCCGAAGCGCTCGTCGTTGGCGAGGGCGTACTCGAGGCACTCCTCACGAACCTCGCAAGTCGCACAGACTCGCTTGGCCTCACGTGTGGAACCACCCTTCTCGGGGAAGAACGCCTCCGGGTCCGTCTGAGCGCACAGCGCGCGCTCCTGCCACGCCAGAGGACCTTCATCGACGTCGTCACCACCGCCGAAGAGGAGCGACAGGACTTCTGCGTCAGGCTCCTCCGGCTGCTTGAGCGGGCCGTCGCCGAGGATGTTCCACATGTCGGCCTCCCTTCGATCCGAGCTTCTTGTCAGTAAGAATTACATGCGTGTGAGACAAGGCCAGTCAAGCCGGCGAGGGAAAGTTCACCCTCTCGTTACCGTAGACATCATTCCTTGATATCTCAAGGAATATCCCCATCTGGCTGCCACCATATGTTGACTTCCTACAAATCTCCTGGGAGGTGCCCGCGGCCTGCCTGACAGCGGGGAGGGACATGATTTTCCAGGAAATTTCAGGGCCTCCGACACGTGATTCCACATTGACCCGACCGGCTGGACACTACCAGGAAGTTTCCTGAATGTCAGTAGATCTGCTTCAATCTGGAGCCATGCATGACCCCCTGCTAGCGCTGTTTCCCAGCCCTCATGATGCCGACAGACCGTGGCTGAATTGTTATGGAGTCGATGAGCGAGTCGAGTTGACCGGACACGTTCTGTCCATGTGGTTGGCCAAAGTAGCGGGATTGATCACAGCGGAGTCCACTCGGGGTGACGGAGTTCATGTAGGACTCCCGCCGCACTGGCGGACAGTGGCGTGGGCCTGCGGGGCGTGGTCGGCGGGACGCACTGTTCTCCTGGGAAGTACCGAGGAGATCGATAACGCCGGTCTCAGCCCCGAGCTGAGTGTGGCCTTCACTCCTGAGGACCTGTGTGACACGGCAGAGGTTCAGGTGCTCGTCCCGGCTGCCTCCCTGGCGCTGCGCTGGCCGGGCGTCCTGCCCGCCCTCGTGCTCGACGGCGCTGCGGACCTCATGTCCTACCCCGACCGATTCACGCCGGTCAGCGCCCCCGCCGACCTGCCCTGCCTCACCGACCTCGGCACTGACCTCACCACCTCCGGGACACGGAGCGGAGTACTGGACGGCGCAGAGCCCGCCACCCTGACACGCCGCGAGCTGGCCGCCCGGGTCGAGGCCGCTGCCACCGGTACTAAGGGCCAGGCCGGTTCACGCGCCGCTCTGGTCCGCTGCACCCGGACTACTCAGACGCTACAGAAGGTGCTGTCCGCCTGGAGCGCCGGGCGCACGGCAGTCGTCCTCACCCCTGAGGCGGGCGACGACGTCGCCGCGGCCGCCATCCGGCAGGAGGGCATCACTGACAGCACCACTGAGGCCTGGACCGACTGACGATCACGATCAGAGGATCGGTGTCCAACTGCCTCGGGCGCAGGAGGCCGGGCTCTTAGCCCTGCCGTCAGGGAACGTCGGCCTGGATGAGAGTCCCCTCCCCCTCAACGGAGAGGCTGCGCTCATCGGCACCGATGAAAACGGCTTCTCCCTGGGCCAGGGTCTGTGAGTCGGCCTGGGTCACCAGGGTCATGGCGCCCTCGACGGCCAGAAGGATGCGCGGCCCCCGCCCGGGGACCGGTAGGCGGCCGTCGGCGGCCACCACGGTGGTCACCATGAGCTCGAAATCGTCCACCGGCGCGTAGTAGGCGCGGGTGGCGCGAGAGAGGTACTCAGGGGCCGGGCGCACCGGCGGCGCGGCCACGTAGTCGACACAGGCCAGCATCTCGGGGACGTCGATGTGCTTGGGCGTCAGCCCGGCGCGCAGCACGTTGTCGGAGGAGGCCATGACCTCCACCCCCAGCCCGGAGATGTAGGCGTGGACGCTGCCAGCCGGCACGAACAGCGCCTCACCGGGCTGAAGGGTGACGGGGTTGAGCAGGAGCGCGGCGGCGATGCCGGGGTCCCCGGCGAAGGTACCCGCCATCTTCAGGACATTGGAGTCCACCCGCAGCGAGGGGGACATGCCGGCCTCGAAGCGGACCGAGATCTCAGCGACGAGCTCGTCGATCTCCTCGGGACTCGGGCGGGTGGCCGCGGAGACGACGTCGGAGAAGACCTGCCGAATACCGTAGCGAGTCGGGTTGAGTCGCAGGGTGCGACGCATCCGGCGGGCCAGGATGCTGTCCAGCCCGGCGAGGACCTCGACGGCACGGCGCGGGGCCCGGAAACCGGCGACCGCCTGGAACCGGGTGAGGGCCAGAACCATCTCCGGCTTGTGATTGGTGTCCTTGTAGTTGCGAGCGGGGTGGTCCAGGGCGATGCCCGCCTCTTCCTCCAGGGCGTAGCCCTCGGCCGCTTGCGCCTGGCTGGGGTGGACCTGGAGGGACAGGGGCCGTTCGGGGGCGATGAGCTTGAGCAGGAAGGGCAGGCGGCGCCCGAAGCGCCAGATGATGTCCTCACCCAGCAGACGCTCCGGCTCAGCGTCGATGAGCTCGGAGAGGGCATCGCCCCCGGTGACCCGAGCCGGCCCGGCCGGGTGGGAGCCGTACCAGGCCTCGGCCCACGGGGCGCCGTCGTCGGCCACGCCCAGAAGCTCGGGAATGGCGGAGGTCGACCCCCAGGCGTACTGCTGGCGGGCGGGCTCAAGTCGTCTCATAGCGCCTCACCGTACCGGCTCTCAGGCACGTCCTAGGCGTTGGCCTCAGGCGACGGGAAAGGGGTGACATCGGCCAGGCGGGGGTGCGCCTTGTCCTTGTCGGAGAGGATCGCCTCGGTCAGCGCGATCGGCCAGGGCACATTCGCCGTCTCGTCGGCCAGGTTGAGGAAGGTGTACTGGGCGTCGGCCGACCAGTGGTCGTTGACCAGGTAGGTGTAGGCAGTATTGGGTTCCAGCGTCTGATAGGCGTTGCCCACGCCCCGAGGCACGAACACCGCCACCGACGGGTCGATCTCGCAGGTGTAGACGGACCCGAAGGAGGGCCCCTCGCGCAGGTCCACCCAGGCTCCGAAGACCCGGCCGGTGGCCACCGAGACGAACTTGTCCCAGGGCTCGGCGTGGATACCCCGGGTCACCCCGACCTCATTGTTGAAGGAGATGTTGTTCTGAACCGGCCCGAAGTCGGGCAGCCCCAGGGCCAGCATCTTCTCCCTCTGCCAGTTCTCCTTGAACCAGCCGCGGTTGTCCCCGTGAACAGTCAGGTCGATCCGCAGAAATCCCGGAATCGGCGTCTTCTCAATGGCGAGCGGCTTGCCCAACTCGATCTGCCCCATGAACAGTCCCTTCCGCACGTGTCAGTCCCGATATCGGCGTCACCACCTCGGCGCCGCCCTGTTGACGGAGTCTAACGGCGCCACCGCACCAGTACCTCAGGGACGCGGCCGTACGAGCCGAACGTGCCGCGCACCACGGATATGGACCCCAGATTCGCCCGATCCTGGTGCCACTTGAGGGCCGGATGGGTCATGCTTGGGGCATGCGAGGAATCATTCTGGCCGGAGGCTCCGGCACACGACTCAACCCGATCACCCTGGGGACCTCCAAGCAGCTGGTGCCCGTCTATGACAAGCCGATGATCTACTACCCGCTGAGCACCCTCATGCTCGCCGGGATCCAGGACGTCCTCATCATCACCACCCCCCATGACGCCCCCTCCTTCCACCGTCTCCTGGGCGACGGCTCCCAGCTCGGAGTCAACCTGTCCTACACCGTCCAGCAGGAGCCCAACGGCCTGGCCCAGGCCTTCGTCCTGGGTGCCGACTTCATTGGCTCCGAGAGTGCCGCCCTGGTCCTGGGGGACAACATCTTCTACGGCCCCGGCATGGGCACGCAGCTGCGCCGTCACACCAACCCCGACGGCGGCGTCGTCTACGCCTACCAGGTTGCCGACCCCACGGCCTACGGTGTCGTTGAGTTCGACGAGGACTTCAAGGCCATCTCCATCGAGGAGAAGCCCACCCGCCCTCGCTCCACGTACGCCGTGCCCGGCCTGTACTTCTACGACAACGACGTCGTCGAGATCGCAAGGAGCCTCAAGCCCTCCGCCCGCGGTGAGTACGAGATCACCGACGTCAACCGCACCTACCTGGAGGCCGGCAGGCTCACCGTCGAGGTCCTCCCCCGCGGTACCGCCTGGCTCGACACCGGTACCTTCGACTCGCTGGCCGACGCCACCAGCTTCATCCGCACCGTCCAGCACCGTCAGGGCCTCAATATCGGCGCCCCCGAGGAGGTCGCCTGGCGTATGGGCTTCATCGACGACGAAGGGCTGCGCCGGCGCGCCGAGCCCCTGGTGAAGTCCGGCTACGGCGCCTACCTCCTGGGCCTGTTGGAGCACCAGCAGGCCTGAGCCGTCCGCCGGAGCGTTCGGCTCCGACTCCTTGCGTCAGCAACGCGTGCGGGCGGGAAGCACCAGCTGGTGTTTCCCGCCTGCGGCGTTCAGCGCCGGCTCAACAACGCGATCCCGTTCCTGACGAGGACGACGGCGAGCCGGCTACTCCTGTTTATCGGCTGTACGCGTCAGCATCGCCGCGGCGATCCCCAATGCCGCGGTGGCAGCGCATGTCGTGAGGAACCAGACCGTCATCGGTGGTACAGGTGCGCTCCACCACCACTCGATCCCCTTGTTGAGATTGAGCTCCCAGGGCTCCCTGTTTCCGTGAACATACCGCATGAGCAGCGTATGCAGGCTGATCGCCTGGCAGACCGCCCCGCAGATGAAGACCCAGACGGCCTGCGGGACCGTGAACCATTCCTTGTCATCCTGATCGATGGCCAGCATGAGGAAGAAGGTGGGCGCCAGCATCGGGAAGATATACCGGGCCTGGTACTCCTCGATGGGGTTCATGGCACCGTTCGCGTAGAACACCGCCGGAAGCCCGATCATCGTCGTCACGAGGACTGCCAGAGCGACCCACTTGCGCCACCCGCCACGGCGAAGAGACACTGCCACAAAGGCTCCGGCAGCCATAATGGCCAACATATGGGGGCTGCGGATCTGCAAAGGGACATCATACCAGCCTGGACTCCACGCATGCCCCCAGAACCCACCAAGATACTTCGGCGCAGTCTCTATCCCAATAATCAACTTCTCGACAAAAGACTGTTCAGCAGCAGAATGAGCCGGCTCCTGAAGTCGGGAGAAGATAGAGACTCTGGACACCTGCAACGATGACATGAAGGTGAAAAATACGAAGACAACGACTCCGGCAGCAACACACAGTTCTCGCCACCATCGCCGAGCCCGTCGCACAGCGAAAATCAGGGCAAGGCCAACAACAAGAAGAACCAGCAAGGACTTCCCGATGGCTGAATCCATCAAATTCGCAACACGGGAGAAGTAAGCGACTTTAGACGTCTGGGACGACGATGTGAAGACGACGGATCCGACGACAGCCGCCCCGACAAGAACACACAGCTCCGGCCATCTCCTACGAGTCCATCGCACACCGAAGAGCAGGGCGAGGCCAATAATAAGAAGGAAGAAGGCCGCATCATACCGAGATGTCAGGCACATGACGGCACCGATCACGGCGCAGAGTATCAGCACGCCCCGGGAACGCCCTTCCTGCTGGGTTGCCAGATATAGTGCCGAGGCGTACACCAACAGCCCCGAGATGGCCCACGAACTGGGATTGACGGAGGAGATGAAATAGACCCCCATGGGGATCCACGAGGCTGCGACCGCCCCGATCAGCGGCCGCTTCAGTCTTGGGGGAGCACAGAAGCCGACTGTCCCCAGGAGAGCGACAGCGATGAGCACATTGACCCCGCGCATGACCAATACCGAGGTCTGCACATCCTTACCGACAAAGAGGTGATGAAAGTGGTAATAACCAATCGGGTAGGCACCTTTGTCAAAACGCGCCGACCACCCTATCTCGGAGTCCTGATAACCAGGCACGCATCCCGCAGAAATACTCGATTTGAAGGTATAACAATCCACTATATCGCTGGCCACTGCGATGGGGACACGGACCACCGGCTTACCATTGACCGTATCCATCTTGCATGACCCGTCCGCTGGACGCGGACACCAAATGCTGCCCAGGTGATAGTCCTCGTCAGGAGAACCCTGCACCGGCGAGGATACCGCCCACCCAAGCCCGGTGAGCAACATGAGAAATACGAGAAGCCCACCGATCAGCGCCGGTCGCCGAGGCGATGCCACCCTGGTCGCAGAGTTCCCAGAAGTCGGCAATCGTAAATATTTCGCGAGCTCACTTCTCATATTGATCTCCGATAGGGAATGAGGGATTACGGGGAGATAATCCGATCGGAAATTACTTACATCAAATCCCGAAGATAAGCGTCCAGGCGCTCTGTGGAATCGGCTGGGGTGAAGCCTGTGGCCTCGATCTTGGAAAGATCCAGGGCAGAGCTCAGCGGCCGCGGGGCGATCCCCTCCTGATCGGCGTAGTACTCCTCGGTGGTGACGGGCGTGACCTCGTCGGGGCTGTGGCCGGCACGCTCGTAGACCCGCTTGGCGATATCGGCCCAGGAGACGATCGGGCCCTCACCGGAGAGGTTGTAGGTGCCGTAATCGGCGCCCGAGGAAATGAGGTGGATGATACCCGCAGCCAGGTCGGAGGCGAAGGTGAGGCGACCGGTCTGATCGGACACGACACTCGGCGCGATGCCGCGCTCGGCCAGGGAGAGCATCGTCTTGACGAAGTTCCTCCCATCGCCCACCACCCAGGAGGTGCGCACCAGGTAATGGCGGGGGCAGACACTGACGGCGGCGTCCCCGGCGGCTTTGGACTGGCCATAGACCCCCAGCGGCGAGGGGGTCTCCTCCTCGGTGTGAACCGGTGTGGCACCGTCGAAGGTGTACTCGGTGGAGATGTGCACCAGGGTCAGGCCGTGCTGAGTGGCCGCCCGAGCCAGATTGACCGGCCCCACCGTATTGGCTCGCCAGGACAGACGGCGGCCCTCAGGGGTCTCCGCCCCGTCCACATTGGTCCAGGCGGCGGCATTGATGATGACGTCGTAGCCGGACCAGTCCCAGGCGGTCATGGCGACCGTGTCAGAGATGTCCACCTCCGGCAGGTCGACACCGGTGGGCTGGAACCCCGCCTGCGGCAGGAGCGCCATGAGCGCACGCCCCAGCTGTCCGTTGGCGCCAGTGACGAGAACGCGGCCGCGCGTCTGCCCTTCTTCGCGCCCGGCACGTGGGAGGGAGGTCCCCTCAGTCTGCAGAGGCATGGTCTCGTTCACTGGCCGTCTTTTCCTTCCCGCCAGGCGTCGTCTCGCCGGAGTCCCACATAGGAGTGACCTACCAGTGAAGCCTACACGAGCACGCTGCAGTGAAAGAGACGTCGAACGGAGGTGTGAGGCGTCAGCGCGCCATGGCGGCTTGATAGGCCTTGACATGCGCCTGAGCGGAGGCCTTCCAGGTGAACTCGGCGGCCCGCTTGAGGGCGGCGGCCCCCAGGGCCCGACGTCGCCCAGGATCGGCGTCCAGGAGCAGAAGGGCCCGGGCAATGGCCTGGGCATCGGAGCCGCAGTAGGCCACGGCTTCTCCCCCGACCTCCGGCAGGCTCAGCTCGCGGGTGGTGAGAACGGCGGCCCCACAGGCCATGGCTTCGAGCACCGGCAGGCCGAAGCCCTCGCCGATGGAGGGGTAGGCCAGGATCTCACAGCCGGACAGGAATCCGGGTAGGTCCTCCAGGGGCAGGTAACCGGGCCTCAGGACGTTCAGGTTCGGGGGGACCTCGGCCAGGGCGGGCTCGATGTCCGCGTCCCAGCCGGGTCCTCCGGCCAGGACCAGGGCCGGAGCGTCGTCGGAGTCATGGAAGACCGACCTCCAGGCGCGCACCAGGTTGGGAACGTTCTTACGGGGCTCGAGGGTCCCCAGGAAACCGATGTAGCGCTTGCCCTCCAGGCCGAGGGAGGCGGCCACACGGGCCCGTTCGGCGTCGTCGACCGGATGGAACACGGAGGTGTCCACGCCGTGGTAGGCGACGTGGAATCGCTCGGGGCTGCCGCCGACGTACGCGATGGTCTCGTCACGGGTGGCCAAGGAGGGCACGACGAGCGCGTCGGCCCTACGCACGGCCCGGCGGATGGCGCTGGTGAAGAACTTCTGCTTGAAGGGCGAGTGCGCCTGCGGGTGGGAGAAGAACGTGGCGTCGTGAAGGGTGACGACCACGGGCACCTGGTGCAGGGCCGGGAAGGTGTAGTGAGGTGAGTGCAGGACATCGGGGCGGATCCGGTGAATGAGGGCAGGAAGCCCCGTCTGTTCCCAGGCCATCCGGGCACCGCGCGACTCCATGGACTGCGGGACCGGGAAGAGGTGGGCACGAGGCACCTTGGCGGAGAAGTGCGCCACATCCCGCTGCTGGACGGCCATGGCCAGGTTGACGCCGGAGGCGATGAGCTCGGGCACGAGGTCGTCGACATAGCGCCCCACACCTCCGAGATCAGCCGGGATCGCCGTCGCATCAAGAAGAACCTTCATGACGGCAGGCTACCGCGCCGCGCGCGGCCACCCCGTACTCTGAGCCCATGAGCGCAGATCATTCCCGCCCGGCGCACTCCCCGGTCCCCTCCCCCTCCTCCGACTCCCGCACCGCTACGTCCGATGTCAACGGCTCCCGCCGCCCTGTTCGTCCCCGCGGCCCACGGGTGGGCATGGTGGTTGAGCAGCTGTGGCAGCCCGTCCCAGGAGGCTCGGGGACCTACATCGTCGAGCTGTCCCGGGCCCTGCGCGCCCGGCAGGTACCCGTGGCCGGAATCACCGCCCGCCACCAGGCGGCACCATCGCCCCGGGAGATGGGCCTGCCGCCCATGCCGATGCGCTCGTCCCACCTGCCGCGCGCCGCCCTGTACGAGTCCTGGAACCGTCTGGGACTGCCGCGGGCCGAGTCCATCCTGCCCGGCGCCCAGCTCATCCACGCCACCACCTGGGCCTTGCCCCCCACCTCACTGCCTCTGGCCGTCACCGTGCACGACCTGGCCTTCCTGCGCGCACCCGAGCACTTCACCCCGCGCGGCAACGCCTACTTCAGCCGTTCCCTGGAGCGTGTCATCGCCGAGGCGAGTGCCATCATCGTCCCCTCCCAGGCGACCGCCGATGACTGCATCGCGGCGGGAATCGACGCCGCCCGCCTCTACGTCATCCCGCACGGGGTACGCACCCGCCCCGTCACCGACGAGCAGATCAAGAACTTCCGCACCGCCCGGGGCCTCACGCGCGACTACGTCCTGTGGACGGGCACGCGCGAGCCCCGCAAGAACCTGCTGGGACTGCTGCGGGCCTTCGCCCTTCTCATCGAGGAGCACGACGACGCCGACGGCCTCGACCTGGTCCTCGTCGGTCCGGCCGGGTGGGGCGACGACGCCGTCGAGCGCAATCTCCTGGCCCGCCTGGGTGATCGGGTCCACGTCACCGGCAGGCTCGATGACGACGAGCTGGCAGCCGCCTACTGCGGCGCCCGCGCCTTCTGCTTCCCCTCCATCTGGGAGGGATTCGGTCTGCCGGTCCTGGAGGCCATGGCCTACGGGGCCCCCGTCGTCACCAGCGCCGGGACCTGCATGGCCGAGGTGTGCGGGGAGGCCGGCCTACTGGCCGACCCCGCCTCACCGCGGGAGATCGCCGGCCGGCTCGCCGAGGCCATCGGACCGGCCCACGACGAGCTGGCCGAGGCCGGCCGCGAGCGCGCCCGGACCTTCACCTGGGACGCCTGCGCCGCAGCGCACACGGAGGTCTACCACGCCCTCATCGGGGGTGCGGTGTGACGCAGCCCGTCAGGCGCCCCTCGGCACGCGTCGTCATCGTCAACTGGCGCCGGGCCGATCTGACGATCCGGGCGGCCCGCTCAGTCACCGAGCAGCTGAGGGGCGGCGACACGCTCGTCATCGTCGACAACGCATCCGGTGACGGCTCGGCCGAGCGCCTGAGCCGGGCGGGCCTGACGGTGGTCGAGTCGAGCGAGAACCTGGGCTTCGGCGCCGGAGTCAACCTCGGGGCCCAGAACATGGTTGAGGACGTCCTGGTCCTGCTCAACAACGACGCGGTGGCCGAGCCCGGCTTCCTCGAGGCGATCCTGGCTCCCCTGAACGCTCCACCGGCTGCGCCGACACCCGATCAACCGGAATCGTCTCCGACAACGCCGGGTTCAACGTCGAGCTCGGCACCGGCCGCGGCAACGGCGCGGATCCTGCTGGCCGGCCGCTGGAAGCCGGCGGGCCCCGACCAGGACGCGCTCGTCTCACCGCGTACCGGCAGATGGACGCGCGTCAGTGACGAGGCCGCTGCCCGCGGCGAGGGTGAGGTCCTGGTCAACTCCACGGGCAACCTCGTGGACGCCTCCGGCAACGGCTACGACCGCGACTGGCTGGTGCCTTCCGGGCAGGAGCACTCCCCCAGTGAGGTCTTCGGCCTGTGCGGGGGCGCCTGCGCCATCCGACGCGAGGCGTGGCAGGCCCTGGGCGGCTTCCGCGAGGACCTGTTCATGTACTACGAGGACACGGACCTCTCCTGGCGCCTGCGCGAGCGCGGGTGGGCGGTCGTCTACGTGCGCGAGGCGGTGGTACTCCACGAGCACGCCTCCTCCTCAGGCACCAGCTCAGCGATGTTCATCCGAGTCAACGCTCGCAACCGGATCCTGGTGGCCGCCGCCCACAGCCCGGTCCCGGTCGTGATACAGGCGCTGGCCCGCACGGTGGTGCGCGGACTGCGAGGCCCGCGGCGCGGCCCGGTGATGACAGGACTCGCCCAGGCGGTCGCCCGCCTGCCACGCGAGCTGCGTCGACGTACGAGGGAGCACGCGAGACGCCCGTCGAGAAACCGCTGATTGCAGCAACCGACTACGCCGGCCGCGCCCAACGGCTACAGTTACATAACTGGAACGTTGTCAGACGCCCCGATCCCTTCGGCAGTAATCGCTACGCACGCCGCGTGCCCCCCATCGGATCAAGGAGGACCCCCGAAGATGGCTGAACAAGCCGCACGAGCCCCACGAGTCACCGTGGTGACCCGAACTCGGAATCGTCCCCTGATGCTCACCAGAGCGGTCCAGTCGGTTGGAGCGCAGACCTTCCAGGACCTCGAGCTCGTCATCGTCAATGACGCCGGCGAGAGCGAAGCGGTGGACCAGGCCCTGGCGAGCGCACCCGAGTGGTTGCGGGAACGTACCCAGGTGGTCACCAACGAGACCTCCCATGGCCGCGAGGCCGCCCTGGAGGACGGCCTGGCCGTATCCTCCTGCGAGTTCTTCGCCATCCATGATGACGACGACTCCTGGGAGCCCGGTTTCCTGGCGGCATGCGTGGCTCACCTCGATGAGAACCCCGGCCACGGTGCCGTGGCGGCGAGCTGTGACCTGATTTTCGAGACCATCACCGAGGAGGCCCTGACCGAGCTCAAGCGAGAGGCGCTGGCACCGGGCAAGGAGAGCTGGACCCTCATCGACACGATGGTGGCCAACTACGTACCGCCGATCTCCCAGCTCATCCGCCGCGAGGTGGCCGACCGCATCGGTCACTGGGACGGCGCGCTGTTGACCCAGGCCGACTGGGACTTCAACCTCCGCCTGCTGGCGACCTCGCCGGTGGGCTTCATCACCGGCGAGCCGCTGGCGCACTGGCATCACCGCGACTCCACCGATGCGGCAGCGGGGAATTCCGTCGTCGTCGACGCCGTCCGTCACCGCATCGACAACCTCGCCATCCGGGACCGCTACACGCGGCTGTCCCTGGAGGGCGACATAGCCGCGGGCTCCTCCCCGAAGGACGGCCCGACCGAGCCGGGCGGCTTGGGCCTTATGCTGGTCTCAGCGGAGTACTACCACCGGCTCGAGCAGAAGCTGAAGCAGCAGGACGCCCAGATCGCGAAGCTTCATGAGGCCATGTACGACCTGCACATCTCGATCCGGCAGGTCCTGCTCCAGCTCCACGACACCAAGGCGAAGATCGGCCACCTGGAGGCCACGGTCAAGCCCTTCTTCCGCACCGTGGCACAGCACGTCAAGAGGATCCGGCGGCGCTGAGCGACAGCCCCGCCGGTGCTCTCAGTCCTTCTTGGCGACCGCGACCATGGGGCGCGGCGGGGAGATCCGTTCGTAGTGAGCGCCCAGGGCCACCAGCCCCCCGGACTCCATGCGCGGTCCGGGGGCGATGTCGAATGAGGTGGCCTTCTGGTAGGCGTCGATGACACTGGAGAGCTGCCAGGGCTGGATGGATCCGGAGATGAGGTAGGCGCCCGGACGCAGCATCATCGCGGGGATGGAGACGTCCACGGTCCCCTCTCCCGGCTCGATCGTCTCGGGTTGGAAGCCGTCGTCGAGGCCGTGCAGACCCCAGGCGAAGATGCCCTCACGGGTGTCGATGGAGCAGCCGAAGACGGGCTTCTCGATCGTCTCCTCGCAGCGGTAGTGCAGACGGATGGTGGCCTCGTCCCCGGTGCGCATGGAGCCGACCGGCCTGCCCGTGCGGTCGAGCAGCTCGATCCGCGTGATCTGGGCCTCCCCGCTGCCGAAGCGGGTGCCTTGTCCGTCCTTGACCTTCTTGGCGCCGTGGGTGATATCGGAGTACTTGTCAATGACCTCGGGAGCCGCTCCGACCTCCTTGAGCCGGCCATGGTCGAGCCAGGCGACCTCGTCACAGAAGGTGCGCATCTGGGCAAGGCCGTGGGAGACGACGACGACGGTGCGGCCGTCCTCGCGGAACTCGGCGAACTTGTCCATGCAGCGTTCCTGGAACTCCATGTCACCCACGGCCAGGACCTCGTCGACCAGAAGGATCTCCGGCTCGACGTGGATGGACACGGAGAAGCCCAGACGCACGTACATACCCGAGGAGTAGTTCTTCACCGGCTGGTCGATGAACTCCCCGACCCCGGAGAAATCGACGATGTCATCGAACTTGGCCTCGATCTCCTTGCGACTCATCCCCAGGATGGCACCGTTGAGAAAGATGTTCTCCCGTCCGGAGAGCTCGGGGTGGAAGCCCGAGCCGACCTCCAGCATGGCGGCCATGCGCCCGCGGGCGGTAATGGAGCCGGAGTTGGGGGCCAGGATCTTGGCGATGCACTTGAGCAGGGTGGACTTGCCCGATCCGTTGTGCCCCATGAGCCCGAAGGTCTTGCCCTCGGGGATGTCGAAGGTGATGTCCTTCAGCGCCCAGAAGTCCTCGTAGACGCCGCGGCTGCGCTGCAGGATGGCGCCCTTGAGGGACTGGTTGCGGTGGTGGTAGATCCTGAAGCGCTTGGAGACGTCCTCGATGCGCACGGCGGGCGATGCGGAGGTTCCTTGTGATGCAGTCATCTTCAGGTGTCAGAGCTCCTCAACGATGCTCGCCGAGTGCCGGCGGAAGAAGGCCAGCCCCAGCGTGAGCATGACGACCGCCCACCCCAGGCAGGCCAGGGAGACGGGCAGTGACGGCAGGGCGAAGTCGTACAGGCAGGATCGGAAGGCCTCGAGGTAGGTCTCGGCGGGGTTGAGCCGGGCGATCGTCGCGATGGGGATCGGAGCTCCGTTGATCTGCCAGCCGGCGTCGAACAGACGGTTCTGAACACTGTTGAGCATGGTCAAGGGGAAGACGACGCCGGAGGCGTACATCCAGATCTGGTTGAAGATCTGCCACAGATGGCCCAGGTCCCGGAAGTAGACGGTGCCGATGGACAGGATGAGCCCCAGCCCGACGGCGAACATGCCCGCCAACAGGGTGACGACGACCAGCACCGGAATCATGAGGAGGACCCCGGGGCCCCCCATGATCATGGCAATGATGACGAGGACCAGCAGCTCGAAGGCGAAGTCCACGGCCAGGGACAGCACCGCGGAGTAGATGAGGACCTGGCGGGGGAAGTAGACCTTCGTGAGCAGCCCCGAGTTGGATACGAGGGCGTTCATGGACGTCATGATGCCGCTGGAGAAGAAGGTCCAGCTGAGCACCCCGATACCGATCCACAGCGCGAAGGAATCGATCCCGGAGTTACGGCCCGGCTCCACGCCTCCGCGGAAGACGACGCCGAAGATAAGGGCGAAGATGGCGATCGTGGCCAGGGGGTTGATGAAGGACCACAGGCGGCCCAGCGTCGTTCCCTTGAACTCGGAGGAGACCGAGCGCTGGGTCAGACGAAGGGTGAGGTCCAGCGTCTGGCGGGCCTCCTCCGAGCGGAGAAGTCGAGAGAGCCGCATGGATTCACACCTCCGTCGCAGTGCCGGTGGACGAGCTGGAAGAAGCCTCTGTCTGAGCATCGATCCAGTCGCACAGCCGGTTGATGCCCTCGGTGACGCCGACTCGC
>ERZ772948.214-NODE-214-length-36609-cov-5.677080_pt1 | contig 36609 bp, 35 predicted proteins | sample MGYA00511945_ERZ772948 | MGnify/ENA primary metagenome ERZ772948 (study PRJEB29015, sample SAMEA2737927) | human oral metagenome | biome: human oral; feature: human-associated habitat; material: dental | place: China | collected 2141 ... | reverse complement strand
TGATTTCTCCTATATGAATATCGTTTTTGTTTACAGGGCGGATGTTCCGGTCCGCGGGGTATTTGAAAGGTTCCGGGGCCTTACAAATGGGGTAAACAATACCGTCTACTATCATACCAAATTTTAGGGGTAAAAGTCAATATATTTGATAAATTATTTATGAAAGAACGGTTTCATTTCGCTTAATCTTGATTTTCATGGGCAATACTGAATAGTCCCAAAGTTCCAGGACCCGTGTGAGTGGAAATGACTGGTCCTAATGGTAAAATTAAAACTTCATTGACTTGCTCAGAGGCAAGAAGCTGATTTTTTAAGACTTGAGCCACCTCTTGGCTGTCTGCTCCTGCATAGGCAATTACCACGCGCGGATCGGCAATATCTTCCAAGGTCATGCGCACCACCTCAGTTTGAGCCTTTTTCTTCCCACGGACTTTAGCCACAGAATCCAGCCTTCCATCTCCCTTAACTGCAATTACTGGCTTAATATTGACTAAACTTCCCATAAGAGCTGCAGTCTTTGAAATTCGTCCTCCCCGCATGAGGTGATTTAAGTCATCTACTAGAAAATACGTTTTCACTTTTGGCACTAAAGATTTTATTAAGGCTACTACTTGTTCCAAACTTTGACCGGCAGCTTTCGCTTCCACCGCTTTCATCACCAGAATACCTTCTCCCATAGATGCCGCCTTGGTATCAATAATCCGGATAACCGCTTCTGGAAAATCTTCCAGAACCATATCCCGTGCCATAACCGCACTTTGGTAAGTCCCTGACAAGACTGAAGCAAACGCAATATAAAGAACGGGCATACCGATTTCAGCGTAACCACGAAATATATCTTCAAACTGACCAACATTGATTTGGCTAGTTGTTGGTTGACTGCCTGCTTCCATTTTAGAGAGGAGCTGCTCACTCGTCAGTTTCTTATCCCCGACCGTTTCATAAGTTGTCCCGTCCAACTGAATAGTCAAGCCAAGGATTTGAACATCATTTTCCAAAGCCCAGCTTTCTGGAAGGTCTGCGGTTGAATCCGTTAAAATTTTAAAAGTCATCTTTCTTTTTCTCCATCATTTTCTGTAAATCGCGCAAGGTTGGATTGTCCATAGGACGCAAAGGTGGTTTTCCCATTTGAAGCTGTTGACTCATTTGATTCAGATCCGACTTTGTAACAGCTACTCGTTTTTCTAGTTCACGAGCCGAAACACGCAAAGCCCCTTGAGCAAAGACAGTCCACTGCTCATTTAAGTCGCTCGTTGCCACAGATACCTGATTTCTAGGATTGTTGAGATCAGTTGCCAAACGCTCAATGTAATCGTCTGCTGTTTCTTCTTCCTCAGTAAACACAACCGTAACATTGAATTCATCATAAGTCTGGCGAACTCCCGGCATATACTGCGCATCAAACACACAGATAATTTCCAACTGTTCAAAACTGGCGTAATTACTGAGTTTGTTAAGCAGAATGGTTCGTGCTGCATCTAATTCACCTTTGTTAAATAAAGAACGAGTCTCCTGCCAAAATGCTACCATATTATAGCCGTCTACTAATAAAATTTTTCGTTTCATAGGCGATTTCTAAATACTTCATACATGAGAATGGCTGCTGCCACACTGGCATTGAGGCTCTGAACATGTCCATTCATAGGAATGGTAATCATTTCATCTACTTGCTTTTTAATATTAGCAGAAATGCCCTTGCCTTCATTGCCGATAATCAGAGCTAATTTCCCTGCTGTATTCCACTTAGTAGACGGCGTACCATTCATATCCGTGCCAAAAATCCAAAAACCTGCATGTTTTAGTTTATCCAGAGTTTGACTAAGATTGGTCACACGAGCAATAGGAATATGCTCCACCGCACCAGTAGAGGTCTTGGCGACGACCGGCGTGACACCAACCGCTCGATGCTTAGGAATAATGACACCTGTAACATTTGTCGCATCAGCCGTCCGTAAAATAGAGCCTAAATTATGCGGATCTGTTAGACCATCTAAAATGAGCAAGAGAGGATTGTCTTCCTGAGTTGCCATTTTCAACATCGCCTCAAAATCCGTATAAGCAAATTCTGAAACACGCAAGACAAAACCTTGATGAACGGCACCATCTGTCATTTCTTGTAGTATTTTTTTGGTAGTCCAAGAAATGGAAACCTTTTTTTCTGCTGCCAAATCTTTCATCTTAGCAACATTTTTCCCACGTAGGTCATCTTGAATATAGAGTTTATTTCCAGTATTGGTCATGAGAGCTTCCGTCACAGCATGTACGCCGTAAACAATATCGTTATTTTCCATAGCTTTAGTATAACATAAAATTTAAAATGCTTCTTCTTATTTATAAATCACCTTATAGTTAACTTCTATAAAAAAACGCAGGAGTCTTGCATAAAACAAGGCATCCTGCATTTTCTTATTAATTTATTCTAGAGGCGTTGTAAATTAGTAAACTGTCTTTTCTGTTTCTGGATCAAAGAAGTGTGCTTTGTTCAAGTCAAAGCCAAGGTCAATACCTGCTCCAGCTTTGAGGTAATCACGAGCGTCTACTTTGGCAATAAATTCATTATCTGCAATTTGGCAATACAAGTGAGATTCAGAACCAAGCAATTCAGATACAGAGATTTTAGCATGTACTACTGAATCTGGGAAGGTTTCAAGGAACGCAGCTTCTGTATTGATGTCTTCTGGACGAATACCAAAAATGAGTTTCTTGCCTTCATAGCCTTTTTCACGAAGTACCTTCAAGGCACCTTCTGGTACTTTCAGAGAAAGGTCTTGTGCTACAATTTCATCACCTTTCAAAGTTACATTGATGAAGTTCATCGCTGGGCTTCCGATAAAGCCTGCAACAAATTTATTAACTGGGTTTTTGTAAACTTCTTGTGGGGTACCGATTTGTTCTATACGTCCAATTGTACCCGTTCCTGAAGGATTCTTTGTTGCAGACATGATAACGATACGATCAGCCAAAGTCATTGCTTCTGTTTGGTCATGGGTAACATAGATAGTGGTTGCCCCAATACGACGGTGGATTTTAGCGATTTCTGCACGCATGGATACCCGCAATTTCGCATCCAAGTTAGAAAGTGGTTCGTCCATAAGGAATACCTTTGCATCACGGACAATGGCACGTCCCATGGCTACACGTTGACGTTGACCACCTGAAAGGTCAGCTGGTTTACGATCCAAGAATTCTTTCAAACCAAGAATGTCCGCTGCTTCATTTACACGTTTTTCAATATCATCCTTGCTGTATTTACGAAGTTTCAAACCAAAAGCCATATTGTCATGCACGGTCATGTGTGGATACAAAGCGTAGTTTTGGAAAACCATGGCAATGTCACGATCTTTTGGCGCTACGTCGTTCACCACGCGCCCGTCAATTGAACATTCACCTTCCGTGATATCCTCAAGTCCAGCAATCATACGAAGTGTAGTGGATTTCCCACAGCCTGAAGGTCCTACGAAAACGATAAATTCCTTATCTTTTATATTCAAGTTGAAATCTTCTACAGAGTAATGTTCGCTGTTTGGATATTTTTTGTAAATATTTTTTAAATTTAATTCTACCATAAAATGGAACTCCTTTGATGTTATGATTTTATTATATATGAAAACGCTTCATCATTCTATGGCAAAGTGAACAAAATAAAAAAAATGTTTTGTGCAGGGTGCACAAAACATTAGAATAAATCAGTTAAAATAACATGATAACATAGCGTCAAATCTGTTAGGTCTTTTAGCTGTAAGCCCGTCAGTTCTTCCCATTTATCAATGTGATATTGCAATGTGTTCCGATGAATATACAACTGCTGGGCAGCTTTTGTCACAACTGCCGTGTTTTCCCACAAAGCTGCAATAATATCAACGAGCTGATCCTGACTTTCAATCAATTGATGAAGTTTCTTCGTTAAAATTGGCAATATGAAATCCTTTTGACCAATCCCCCACAAAAAGAGTTGGGAAAAAGAACGCACATTGGAATGCTGAACCTGCTCCCACCATTTGACGAAAAGAGCATGTTCCGCTTGAAAAAGTTCTGGATAACTTTCTTCAAAAATTAGAGGCCAAATTTGCCCTATTTGAATCGTCAGAGTTAAGCTAAAGTCATATTCGATAGCCGATAAAGTATCACGGAGAACATCTTTTACAGGGACTAATTGCGTTTGATCCAGCACAAAGATGTAATCCTGAGAGGATAGCTGAAAATCTGCTATTCTATTGGGCAGTATGGTTCGCATCATTTCCAACCAAGACCCAATTGTTTCATTTTCATAATGGAATAAATGACAATGGACAAACTGTATCTTTTGAATGTTTTGAGGCAATTTGCCATGATTATGAACCAAATAATCATACCAAGGTCCACCATCAAATGCAGACTCTTTCTCAAGCAGCAAAGAAATAAGTTCTTGCTCTCGCTCTGTCAGACTGCTCTTTTTTAATAACAACCATTGCTTACTTGAAATGGGAATTGCCACTTCATTTTCGTTTGCATTTGGATTGGATTGAAGCCTCCCTTGAGGGAACCATTCTAAAAGATTAGTTTTTACCATGCTGTGCGCCCTCCACTCTCACAATACACCAATCAATCAGCTCTTCTAAACGCTTGATTTGATCGGTCATGTGTAAATATCCCAGAACAGCTTCAAAACCTGTCGACATGCGATAGGTCACAATATCAGCATTTTTAGCCTTTGTATGGCTGTTGGCATTGCGCCCGCGCTTGTAGATTTCTTCTTCCTTTTCTGTCAGAATTTTTTCTTCCAACATTTGAGAAATGAGGTTAGCTTGCGCACGAGCCGACACATACTTGGTTGTTTCTCTGTGAAGCTGGTTCGGTTTTGTCAAGCCTTGGAAAATCAAGTGACGGCGGATATAAGTTGAGTAGATAGCATCGCCTTCAAAAGCCAAGGCAATACCATTTATAAGATTGACATCAATCACGGATCCACCTCACTCCGTCCTTGGTATCTAAAAGCTTGATCCCTTTAGCTGCCAATTCATCACGGATTTTATCAGCAGTTGCAAAGTCCTTAGCAACACGCGCAGCTTGGCGCTGCTCAATCAAGGCTTCAATATCCGCATCCAGTACCTCTTCTGTAAAGACAATACCAAAAACTTGCAGAAGCTCAGCAAAAGCGCTTTTCACCTCTTGATTGTAATGACCGGAATTAATCCACTTAGCTAGTTCGAAAACGACTGTAATGCCATTTGCTGCATTGAAATCTTCATCCATAGCAGTGGTGAATTTATCCAGAAAAACCTGCAATTCTGTCAAATTGACCGTTCCCGTAAAGGGTTGCTCGTAAGTATTTTTCAGATATTTCAAATTCACTTCCGCATCGTGAACGGCTTTTTCTGTAAAATTGATAGGCTTGCGGTAGTGCTGAGTCGCAAAAAAGAAACGCAAGACTTGTCCGTCAATGGTTTTAAGGGCATCGTGGACGGTAATGAAGTTCCCCAGAGACTTAGACATTTTGACATCATCAATATTGACAAAGCCATTATGCATCCAGTAGTTGGCAAAGGTCTTTCCAGTTTTAGCTTCTGATTGAGCGATTTCATTAGTATGGTGCGGAAATTCTAAATCAGCTCCACCGCCATGAATATCAATCGTATCTCCCAGAATTTCTGTCGCCATGACGGAACATTCGATATGCCAGCCTGGACGACCAGGTCCCCATGGGCTGTCCCAGAAAATCTCGCCCGGTTTAGCCGCCTTCCAGAGGGCAAAGTCCACTGGATTTTCCTTGCGGGTGGTCTCCTCATCTGTCCGACCAGAAGCGCCTAACTCTAAATCAGCCAAGGTTTTGTTAGCTAGTTTGGCATAATTGTGAGACTTTTCCACTCGGAAATAGACATCACCCTCTGACTCATAGGCAAATCCTTTGTCCACCAAGACCTGTACAAAATCAATGATGTCCGTCATGTAGTCCACTACGCGCGGGTGCTGGGTCGCTGGTTGAACCCCCAGCGCCGTCACATCTTCCCGAAAAGCCGCAATGTACTTGTCTGCCACTTCCTGAGGTGTGATCCCCTCTTCCTTAGCTCGATTGATAATTTTATCGTCCACATCGGTGAAATTGGATATGTAAGCCACCTCATACCCACGATACTCAAAATAGCGCCGAATCGTGTCAAAGGCAACGGTGGAGCGAGCATTGCCGACATGGATATAGTTATAAACGGTCGGCCCGCAGACATACATCTTGACCTTGCCTTCCTCCAGAGGGACAAATTTACGCAGACTGCGGGTCATGGTGTCATAGATTTTAATCTTTGTCATATTCTTTACTCTTTTTCACTTTTCCATAAAGTTCTATGATTTTTACTAAAAGAACTAAAGCAAAAACAACGGACAGCAGGTAAAACTCAGCCAAGAAAAAGCATACAATACATCCCAAATAACAAACTATCTGTCCGACTTCTAGCCGATGTTGTTTCACAAATCTAGTCATTTCTTATCCCCTCTGCTATTGTTAAGGCAATATCAAAAAAAGTCATGGGATCTGCTGTACGCTCTTCACGGCGGGCATCCCATGTCTGACTGTGGTGGTCCACATAGTCTGCTGTATAGAAAAACTGATAGACTTTCTTTTTTCGAAATTGACTCCAGGCCATAATTGCCGAGGCTTCCATATCAACCACCTGAGCACCCGCTTTTAAACGGTGCTTGACCTTAGCTGGCGTTTCACGATAAAATGCATCCGTCGTCCAGGACTTGGATCGGATATGCTCTATGCCATGTTTGTCAAAGATATTCTCCATCTTGGTTAGCAAAGCTTCCTCATAGGCAATCTCATCGCTAGCCTGAGCATAATGATAGCTGGTCCCTTCATCTCGAAGAGCAGATTCTGACAAGATAATTTTATCTGCTGCCAGCGAGCCATCTAGAACCCCACAGGAGCCTAAGATGATGAAGTTTTTAAAGCCTCTGGCTGCCAACTCTTCTAGCTGACCAACAATCACTGGTGCTCCAATAAGAGCCAACATAACAGCAATTTTATTTTCCCCTTGTTCATATAGATACCAAGGCTGCTTACCATTTAAACTCTTTAAGTGACCACCGTCGCGAACTGTTCCCGTTTCGCTCAAACGATTTACAATTTCACCATTAAAAGACAGGATAATGGTTTCACAGCTCTCATCTTGATCTTGTAGTCTATTCGTCGGCTCGATTACACCAGCTACATTTTCAAATTCTTCTAACAACACGATACGGTATACCTTCTTTCAAGCCTACATTTCAACTACTTCCCATTACAACTTAGACGAATAATAACTTTCTTCGCGGATTTCTTCTAAATTCTTGATCGTTGGAACATCTTTTTGCCCGTGAACTCGGACAATTTTAGCTGGAATCCCAACAACAGTCACATCACTTGGCACATCTGCTACCACAACCGCACCCGCTCCGACTTTGGCATTTTCACCAATTTCAATCGGACCAATTAGCTGCGCATGAGCTGAAATAAGCGCACCTTGACGAACCGTCGGATGACGTTTCCCACAATCTTTCCCTGTGCCTCCAAGAGTGACACCATGATAGAGCATCACTCCTTTTTCTACAATGGCCGTCTCGCCAATCACTAAACCACTCCCGTGGTCAATAAAGACACCTGAAGCAATCTGTGCCCCCGGATGAATCTCAATCTGAGTCCAAAAGCGCCAAAATTGGCTATGCATCCGAGCTAAAAGTTTACATCCATGATTCCACAGAAAGTGAGAAAGTCGGTGAGCAGCCAAAGCCTTAATCCCAGGATAAGTCAACAGCACCTCAAGTGAGGAGCGAGCTGCCGGATCATTTTCTTTCACAATATCTATCGTCTCTTTCCACCAACCCATGATGACTCCTTTCTAGCTTTAGACTGAAGGCAAACACTTAGCAACCTGTCTAGTCTTGCGCCTTTTCTTCTTGAACAGCTTTATGCTCTTTATGTGTTTTATGATGATGTTTTTTTGCTTTCTCTTCTTTAGGAGGACGTGGTAGAAGAGCTTTCATAGAAGCATCCACACGACCTTTTTCATCAATCTTAATGACTTTGACATCTACTTCATCACCAAGTTGCACCAAATCTTCAACCTTATTGGTACGCGTCCAAGCCATTTCTGAGATGTGCACCAAGGCATCTGTCTTGTCAAAGAGATTGACAAAAGCACCGAATTTCTCAATCCGAACAACTTTTGCATGATAAACTTCATCTACTTTTGCTTCACGCACAAGAGCTGCAATGATTTCTTTGGCACGGTTAATCGCATCTTGATCGCTAGAGTAAATAGAAACATTTCCTTCTTCGTCAATGTCAATCTTGACACCTGTTTCTGCGATAATCTTGTCAATCGTTTCACCGCCTTTACCGATGACAATCTTAATTTTATCAACATCAATCTTGATTGTATCGATTTTTGGAGCGGTTGGAGCGAGTTCTGGACGAGGAGCTGGAATTGTACGCTCAATCAAATCCAAAATTTCAAAACGAGCTTTTTTCGCCTGTGCAAGCGCTTCTTGCAGGATTTCAGCGGTAATTCCTTCAATCTTGATATCCATTTGAAGAGCAGTAATCCCTTCACGTGTACCAGCCACCTTGAAATCCATGTCTCCAAAATGATCTTCCAGACCTTGAATATCTGTTAAAATCGTGTAATTGCTACCGTCAGAAATGAGACCCATGGCAATTCCCGCTACTGGTGCTTTAATTGGTACCCCACCGGCCATGAGAGCAAGTGTCCCAGCACAAATCGAGGCCTGTGAAGAGGAACCATTTGACTCAAGAACTTCTGCTACCAAACGGATTGCATAAGGGAAATCTTCTAGACTAGGGAGAACTTGCGCAAGTGCACGTTCACCAAGAGCTCCATGACCGATTTCCCGACGACCAGGTGCTCCATAGCGTCCCGTTTCTCCTACAGAATATTGTGGGAAATTATAATGATGCATAAAGCGTTTCTTGTATTCTGGATCTAAACCGTCAACGATTTGTGTTTCGCCCATCGGCGCCAAGGTCAAGACAGATAAAGCCTGCGTTTGCCCACGAGTAAAGAGACCAGAGCCATGCACGCGCGGCAGATAGTCAATTTCAGCATCCAATGGACGAATTTCATCTACCTTACGACCATCTGGACGAATCTTGTCCTCAGTAATTAAACGCCGTACTTCTGCATGTTCCATTTGTTCTAAAATTTCAACCACATCACGCATGATACGGTCAAATTCTTCATGCTCAGCATATTTTTCTTCGTAAAGGGCTATAACTTCGTCTTTAACAGCTTGCGTTGCGGCTTCACGAGCTAATTTTTCTTCTACCTGAACGGCTTTTTGAAGATCGGCATTATAGCCTGCTACAATTTCTGTTTGCAATTCTTCATCCACACGAAGAAGCTCAACTTCTGCTTTTTCTTTTCCAACTACTGCCACGATTTCTTCTTGGAAAGCAATCAATTCCTTAACTGCTTCGTGACCTTTCAGAAGGGCTTCCAACATCAGCTCTTCTGATAATTCTTTGGCACCAGACTCCACCATGTTAATCGCTTCTTTAGTTCCTGCAACAGTTAATTCCAATAACGAAGCTTCTTTTTGTTCTTGACTTGGATTGATAACCAATTCTCCATTAATATAGCCAACTTGTACACCAGCAATTGGTCCGTTAAAAGGAATATCTGAGATTGATAACGCAAGAGATGAACCAAACATGGCTGCCATAGGCGCTGAAGCATCTGCATCATAAGAAAGAACCGTATTGATAACCTGCACTTCATTGCGGAAACCGTCCGCAAACATCGGACGAATCGGACGGTCAATCAAGCGAGCTGTCAAAGTCGCGTCTGTCGAAGGACGACCTTCACGTTTGTTAAATCCACCAGGGTATTTCCCAGCTGCATACATCTTTTCTTCATAATTGACTTGAAGCGGGAAGAAATCGCCAGTCGCCATTTTCTTTGACATAACGGCTGCTGTCAGAACAGTACTTTCACCATAACGAACTACTACGCTACCGTTTGCCTGTTTCGCCACTTGACCTGTTTCAACTACCAAGTCTTTACCAGCAAAAGTAATTTTAAATACTTGCTTTGTCATATATATTCCTCGTTGAGCTTATGCTCAATTTCTAATTTTTTTATACGTCTTGCCTACAAAGATCAAGATATAAAGCATTAAAATTGATTGGTACTTAGTACCTAATCAGTTTACGCTAATCGCTAAATGCCTTGCTAAGTCAAAGCCTCTTGCCAAATAATACCGATTTAACAAGTTCCTGTCGCAAATCTCGTTAAACGCTCACAATATTCATCTGCTGTACTTTTGAAATAAACAAGGATTGTTCCTAATAAGCCTTTAAATCCTCATCTTTGTATCAAGCACGTATAAACCCTATTTTATCATATTTTCAACTAAAAGAAAAAGCTTTAAAACAGCTTTTTACCAAGAATTTTTGAGAATTTAGCGATAATTTTTGAAATGCCGTCTATTTATTGCGTTTTTCTGCTATACTAGAAGAAAGTTAATGACAAGGAGAAATAGATTTATGGTTGAACAAAAACAACGTTCTGAATTTCCAGAAAATGAACTGTGGGACTTAACAGCCCTCTATCAAGACCGAGAGGATTTCTTGCGGGCGATTGAAAAAACGCGTGAGGACATTAACCAATTCACACGTGATTATAAGGATAACCTCCATACTTTTGAGGATTTTGAAAAGGCTTTTGCTGAATTGGAGCAAATCTACATTCAAAGAAGCCATATCGGCAACTACAGCTTTATGCCACAAACAACGGATTACGGTGATGAAAGCTTTGCACAGATTGCGCAAGCTGGTACAGATTTTGAAACAGAAGCCAGCGTTGCGCTTAGCTTCTTTGACGCAGCATTGGTAAATGCCGATGAAAAAATACTCGACCGTCTCGGACAACTGCCGCATTTGACTGCTGCGATTCGTCAAGCAAAAATTCAAAAAGCTCACTATTTAGGTGCTGATGTCGAAAAGGCTCTGACAAATCTCAGTGAAGTTTTTTACAGCCCACAAGACATTTACACCAAAATGAGGGCAGGTGATTTTGCAATGGAGGATTTTGAAGTAGACGGAAAAGTTTATAAGAATAGCTTTATCAGCTACGAAAATTTCTACCAAAATCACGAAAATGCTCAAGTCCGTGAAAAGTCTTTCCGTTCTTTCTCAGCTGGACTTCGCAAACATCAACATACTGCTGCTGCAGCTTATCTGGCTCAAGTGAAATCTGAAAAGCTGATTGCTGATATGCGGGGATATGACTCTGTCTTTGACTATCTTTTGGCTGAGCAAGAGGTAGACCGTTCTATGTTTGACCGGCAAATTGACCTCATCATGACAGAATTCGCCCCTGTTGCACAAAAGTTCCTCAAACACGTTGCTAAAATCAACGGTCTTGAAAAAATGACCTTTGCAGATTGGAAATTGGACTTGGATAGCGCACTCAATCCTGATGTCACTATTGACGACGCTTACGAACTAGTAATGAAATCCGTTGCTCCGCTTGGAGAAGAATACACGCGCGAAATTGCCAATTATCAAAAAGAGCGCTGGGTGGATTTTGCAGCTAATGCCGGCAAGGACTCCGGAGGCTATGCAACTGACCCTTATCGTGTGCACCCTTATGTGCTCATGAGCTGGACGGGTCGTATGAGTGATGTATATACTCTGATTCATGAAATTGGTCACTCTGGTCAATTTATCTTCTCAGACAACAGCCAAAGCTACTTTAATACCCACATGTCAACTTATTATGTAGAAGCTCCTTCTACTTTTAATGAGCTGCTGCTTAGTGACTATTTAGAGCATCAATTTGATAATCCACGTCAAAAACGCTTTGCTTTGGCTCACCGCCTAACCGACACTTACTTCCATAACTTCATTACTCACCTCCTGGAAGCAGCTTTCCAACGCCGTGTTTACAATCTGATTGAAGCTGGTGAAACTTTTGGTGCTGCTAAACTGAACAGTATCATGAAAGAAGTTCTGACCGAATTCTGGGGTGATGCGGTGGAAATTGATGACGATGCTGCGCTCACTTGGATGCGGCAAAGTCACTATTACATGGGACTGTATAGTTATACCTATTCTGCAGGTCTCGTTATCTCAACTGCTGGTTATCTTCATTTGAAAAATTCTGAAAATGGAGCCCGCGATTGGCTCAACTTCCTCAAATCCGGCGGAAGCAAAACGCCTCTTGAGTCAGCTCGCATCATCGGTGCAGATATTTCTACTGATAAACCACTCCGTGATACCATTCAATTCTTGTCAGACACGGTTGATCAGATTATTGCATACAGTAAAGAATTGGAAGAATAACAGAAACTACTCAAAAGGGAGTGGGACAAAAATCGGTAATTTCGAAGAAATTTGATTTTGTCGTCCCACCCCCGCACAGTTGAGTAGGGCTGTAAAGGTTGATTTATCAACCGCATAGAACCCACTCAACCACTGCGACTTGCAAGAAACTCATAAAAATCTGACGAGGTTAAGGATTTTTGTCCCAGCCTCTTTTTTCGTCTGTAACTAATCCAAAGGTCTTTATCTTCATTTTTCCTCCAAGCCAAAGTCACTCGTCAGCTTGGCAATGATTTCTCTGAGTAAACTTTTATTTACATCATATTTTACATCTTTATGGTCACGGTTAAAAAGCAGGAGTTTTGCATTGATAAGCTTTTGAGTATGAAAAGAAACCGCTGCTCCAGTAATATCTAACTCTTCAGCAATTCGTTTGCTCTTTGCATACGGTTTAGCTAATTCTACCATAACATTATAGCGTGTGCTATCACTAAGTACCTTGAGAACTGCGGCAAACGTATCCATATCCAGTTCTTTTCCACTTTTAAGTAATTGATCAATGCGGCAAGAAACGATAAAATAATGGCTCTCACTCGGTTCTGTTTCACTAAAATAAGATACAAACTGCACCACCCATGGACTGACAACATAAAGCTTAATAAATTGATTTTCTTTAAAATTCCAATCAAAATGAGATAGACTAGCAGACTCTGCAATGGTATTCTCCAATGAAAAGGATGCCGCATAAGCTCTACGTTCAGCAGCACTTTTTTCCAAGTAAGGCTGGTAAAGCGGAATAAGTTCCCGAGACAATTCTATTAACTCTTTCATAGCTTCAAGTGGTTTCCGATAAAATTGACTGAAATACCACTTAGTTTCTGATTTAATAGATGATGCTTCTAAATAATCCCAAAAATCTCCACTTTTAGCCATGTGCTCAGGACCTGTGTTTAAGAGATCTTTTAGCTGTTCTCTTATCACTTCGGCATCTAGCTGCAAACAGTAGGCATGTACCGCTTCAACCGATTTGGGCGTCAGCCCCTTATCTACCATCTCCAAATAGCAACTTTGTAGCAAGGTGATTCCATAACCAGTCAAATAATAAGTTTCCATTTGTTCCTTATAAGGTTGAAACAAAAGGCGAAGCTCCTCCATCACAGGAAGAACATCTTTAAAAAGCTCACGCTCTTTGCCGCTAAAACTTTCGATAGTCTCTCTTCTATCCTGTATCAGAGTAGATAGAGAAAACTGCTCCATTAAATCACTTGCTTGTTCTGAATACTGTACTTCCACCATTATCTTTACTCCTTCTTTAGTGTTATCTTATCAAATTCATCCTAACAAGTAAACTGTTTAGAAAGCTATTGCATCACGTGTTTAGCATTTTTTCTGGGCACTTTCAGTGTATAAAAGAATAAAATTGATGATAATATTAAAAATAAGAAAGCAATTTGGGCTGATGACAAGAACGTTACCAAAACTGCTACTAGCATTTGACAAAGAACTAAGCCTAATGTGGAAAAACTACTAATCCCCGCACTGATTGTCGCCAAATGCTTCTCAGGAAGCGATGAAATGATAAAAGCATTCATCTTCGGCTGAAAAATGCCTACGATAACCATTGTCAAAAAATTAACCAAGAAAATAATATAAATACTGTGGAGTAAAAAACCAATAAAGAGAGCAGGGGGCATGAATACGGAAATCTTCAGCAAAAATTCCATACTTACTTTTTTTAATAAGGTCGTTACCAAAACACTCCCCAAAATATTTCCTATCAAAGTTACAACTGTAACGGTTGCTATAGTTGTGGCTGGATTGATAAATGCAAAACTGGGATTTTCTTTCATATTTAGGAGGAGCAGTGCATTCTCTGCTGCAAACACAGCATTTAAACCAGCAATGGTAAAAATAGAAGTCTTTAAGACGGAGATATTCTGAACAGTTTGATAAGATTGCTGCAAACTATTCCATGTATTTTTAATAAAATGCCTCTCTCCCTCACGATTCTCAACAGAAGAATGAATTGGTTTGTCTTTGAGCAACTTGTTTAAACTAGGACGAAGTATCATCATTATCAAAGCACTAACTACAAAAGTTCCAGCATTAAAAAATGCGAGGTGTTGATAACTCATCAGCCCAGCTAAAATTGCTCCACTGGATTGAAAGAGAATCTTTAAGATAGAGCTTGCTCCTTGACGAAAGGCATACATGGCTTCACGATTTTCCATTGGAATAATACGAAGGCTGAGTGGTATGTGCAAAGCATCTTCATATTGACCAGCTAGGTCAGATAAAAGATTGACCAATACAGCTAAAATCACTACCCATAAAGCTGGCTGAAAGCCCATAGCCAGACCAATGAGCAGATACAGCCCTGCCCGAAACAGAAGCGTCGCCAAAATCGTATCTACTTTCTTCTTAGTACGATCGCCCCACATGCCCATGAAAATCATCGTTAGAAAAGGCAAACTTTCAGATAAAGTCACTAAAGAGATTGCAAATTTTGCTTCTGGCAATAGCAGAACATAATTCATTAAAGCCAAATAATAGAGTACATCTCCAAAATTAGACAACATATCCGAGATGAAAGTTCCCATAAACAGTTTATTTTGCAATATTCGTTTCATTTTATATCCGCTTTCTTTTTGTTAAGCAATCACTTAATTTTTTATTAAATGTAATTATACACTTAATTTTAAATAAGTCAATGCTTTATTTTAAGTTTTATTAGAATCCTCAAGAATCTCTTTTAAGTATCCTAGTGACTAAAAGTTTTCAGACACCTAAAAATCCGCTTAAAAACTAAGCGGATTTTATGCTTTATCCTAATTCTGCCACAATTTGCTTGATTTGTGCTGCTGTATGTACCCCAGCGACTTGTTTCACAACTTGACCGTTCTTTTTAAATAAGAGAGTCGGAATACTCATAATACCAAATTGTCGTGCGGTATTTGGATTTTCATCAACGTCTATCTTCACGATTTTCAATTCATCTTCTGGAATTTCTACGGAAAGTTTTTCTAGAATAGGAGCTTGCATACGACAAGGTCCACACCAAGTAGCCCAAAAGTCAATAAGAACAAGACCGTCCTTTGTTTCTGCTTCAAACGTTGCATCAGTAATAGCTTTTGTCATCATTTCACCTCACTTTTATTTGTATTGATTTAAATCTTGCTTCATTAGATAAAAGAAAACATCACCGTAAGTCCCTTGGTAATCCAATTCGTGTCCATTAACAAGCAGCTTTTGAACCGGATAATAATCTGCTACATTGATCAAGCAGGCCTGTTGAGATTGCTCAAATTCTTGATAGCTTTCAAACGTTATAACCCTCTCTTGCTTACTAGCATCCAAATAAGTGATTTCAATCATAGTCATTCTCCTTTTTATCATTCGATTACGTTTGTAATTATTTTTATAAATACATTGTATCAATAGTTATTACAACAGTCAAAGGATATGCTTACTCTGACACATTTCTATTTCTAATGGTAGAAAAAAAGCTCTCATTTTCATGAGAGACTTTTAATTGAATTAACGACGAAGTCCGAGTGAGTTGATCAATTCACGGTAACGATTAACATCGTTCTTACGCAAGTAGGCAAGAAGGTTACGACGGCGACCGATTTTTTTCATCAATCCACGGTAAGTAGCGTGGTCTTTTTTGTGTACCTTGATGTGTTCGTTGAGGTGATTGATTTCCCAAGTAAGAACAGCTACCTGTACTTCAACTGAACCTGTGTCACCTTCGTGACGTGCATATTGTGCAATAATTTCATTTTTTTTCTCTTTTGAGATTGCCATGATAGACTCCTTTTCTTTACGCTTCATCCGAGTGTTAGGCTTGGCCCACCTAATACCAAGAAAAAGTTATTTGTCTTTAACGACATCCTTATTCTACCAAGAAGGAAAGGTTTTGTCAAATGGGACATTCCGGCTTAGAGTTCTACACCAAAAATAGTGAGTTTTTCTAATTTTTCTTTTGTCAAACGACGGAAAGTGCCTAATTCCAAACGCTCATCCAGCATAAGCGGTCCCATAGAAAGGCGTTCCAAATCTGTTACCATTTTTCCGCAAGCCTGAACCATTCGCTTCACTTGGTGAAATTTTCCTTCAGAAATTATAATCTCCACCAGAGAAGTTTGCTGCTCTTCATTCACTTCTAATATGGTCAATTTTGCAGGCTGACAAGTAAAGTCTTTGAGCTCTATTCCTGCTTCAAAATGTTCCACATCTTTTTCAGTTATAATCCCATCTACCTTTGCACGATAAACTTTTGCTACATGCTTTTTAGGAGACAGCATAGCGTGTGCCAAAGCTCCATTATTGGTTAATAACAAAAGGCCGTGAGTGTCGATGTCGAGTCGTCCGACTGGAAAGACTTCTTTCTGGCGTGCATTTTCATTCAATAAATCCAAAACCGTTCGATGCTTATCATCTTCGGTAGCAGAAATGACACCTTTGGGTTTATTTAAAAGATAATAGACAAATCTTTCATAGACTAGAACTCGGTTATTGACCGAAATTTCGTCCTGATTTTCATCTATTTGCACTTTCGCAGATGTTTCTATTTTTCCATTCACCAAAACTTGCTTCTTTTTCAATAGGCACTAGACTTCTGTTCGTGAGCCAAAGCCCATTTCTACTAAAAACTTATCTAATCGCATCTTTTTCCTCATTTTGTTGATGAGTGACAAAAACAGCTAAAATGGATACTGCTATCATGAGAACCCCTAGTACACTAAAAATAAAGGTTGGAACAGAAGAAATGATTCCAATCAAGGATAGGACGAATGTTGACACCGAAGCACCACTACTGCAACCCAAGACAACAATCGCTGTTGCGCGATTGACCAAATGGGCAGGAATTTTCTCTGATACAATATGAAATACAGCTGTTAGAGATACGCTATAAGCAAAACCAGCCAACAGAGCACTTAAACTTAAGAACCAAATGTGGCTCGAAAAACCAATCATCACTTGACTGAAACCAAAAACAATTCCCGTTACTGTCAATAAGCGATTTTTCAGTAAACTCACTAGACTAGCAAAGCTAACACCAGCTAGAATCCCGATAAGCTGCATACAGCTGAGAATCAAGCTTGCTGTTTCAGCACTTCCCATTTTATTCTGTAAGACAAGACTTGGAATACGTAAATTGATAGCGACATTGGTACACACAATCATTCCAGCTATAAAAGCCAACAATATGCTTAAACGCACTTGTTTTGTGGTCATTTTCTGAGCAGACTTGAGATACTTATGTTTATCGACTTTGCTTTTTTCATAAGGAACAAACAAAAGATACAATGCTAAAACAATAAAGCCAACTGTATAAACCAGAAAAGTAGTTGTCCAACCAAAACGCAAGAGTTGCCCGACCGCTAAAGTCAACAAAGCCATCCCAACAACTTCTGCTGACCCACGGTAGCCCAACATCTGCACACGCTCTCTCCCTTGGAATCGCTCACTAATAATCGCAATTGCTCGAGGGTTCATCATCCCTAGACCTAAACCAAAAACAAATCGCGAAGCAAAAACGAGACCATAAGCTTGATTGAAAAATGGGATGAGGCCACAAATAGAAAACAACAATAGTCCTAGTATAATCATTTGCCACTCAGATAAAAAACGCTCCAAAATACTATTAAAAAGTAATAAAGACATAATCCCAATAGACGGCAAGGAGACTAATAACTCTACCTGACTAGAGGAATAATTCTTATAAAACTGAGACATTGCCGGTAAAGCGCTGGAAATTGAAAATGCTGTTGTCAACACAAATGATAAAGCCAGAATACTAGCTTTCTCCATGAATCTTTTCATCTTATCTTCTTTCTAAAATCACACTATCCCTATCATACAGTTTTTTATGAAAAGACGCAATCTGATAATCCACAAAGTTAAAGCAAACACCCCCTAAGTTGCTATTTTTATATCAACTTAAGGGGAAACTTTATAAGCTCTATAATTTCTGTAGTGGGTAACACCACCGCAGAGATTATGGAGTTATTTTTGTGTATACAAAAAGTCCCCTATGACCTATAATGAAAAGCGTTTAGACAACTCATTAGAAAGACTCATATGGAACAACTCGATTTTATCACAAAACTTCTTGGAATTAAAGACCAAAATATCAAAATAGACAATCTTTTTGATGGCGGTACTCACAAAGAAATTATGGCCCGCCTTGACTATGATGCCCCTCCATGCTCTGCCTGCAAGGGACAGATGACCAAATACGACTTCCAGAAACCTTCTAAAATCCCTTATCTGGAGACAGCTGGATACAAAACTCTTATCCGACTCAAAAAGCGTCGCTTTCGCTGTAAGAACTGTGGAAAAATAAACCTCCCTCGTCCAGAAAAATCACCGGATTGCCGCCGCAGTCAAACAAAAAATCGCTCAATTACTGGTTGAGAAACAAGCCATGACTAATATTGCCCACAGGCTCTCTATCTCAACTTCAACCGTCATTCGCAAGCTCAAGGAATTCAAATTTGAAACCAACTGGCAGAGATTATGAGCTGGGATGAGTATCGCTTCAAGAAAGGGAAGATGAGCTTTATCGCTCAGGATTTTAATACCAATGAGGTCCTGACCATCCTGGACGGCAGAACCCAAGCGGTCATTCGAAATCATTTTCTACGCTATCCTAGACAGGTTCGTAGGAGGGTCAAAGTGATGACCATGGACATGTTCAGTCCTTACTATCAGCTGGCCAAGCAGCTTTTCCCGCATGCCCAAATCGTTCTGGATCGTTTTCACATTATCCAGCACCTCTGCCGGGCTATGAACCGCGTCCGCATCCAAATCATGAACCAATTCGACCGAAAATCTCAGGAATACCAAGCCCTCAAACGCTACTGGAAGCTCCTTCAACAGGATAGCCGCAAGCTTAGTCATAAGCGTTTTTACAGACCAGCTTTTCGGGCTCATTTAACCAATCAGGAGATTCTTCATAAACTGCTCAGCTATTCAGACCAACTTCGACAGCACTATGAGCTTTACCAGCTTCTGCTCTTTCACTTTTAGGAAAAGCAAGCTGATCCTTTCTTCGATCTGATTGAGGAGGTTATTTCTGATGTTCACCCAATTTTTCAGACAGTCTTTCGGACTTTCCTAAAGGACAGAGACAAGATTATCAACGCTCTAGAACTACCTTATTCAAACGCCAAGCTGGAAGCAACTAACAATCTCATCAAGCTCATTAAGCGAAACGCTTTTGGATTCAGCAACTTTGACAACTTTAAGAAACGCATTCTCATCACTTTGAACATCAAAAAAGAGAGAACGAATCTCGTCCTCTCTCAATCTTAGCTTTTCATTAACCCACTACAGTTGACAAAGAGCCGAATTTGGTCAAATTGATAGGTTCTTAAAACTTCTACTAAAATGGTTTCTTTTGTTTTCGGAAAAACTGTCAATTTTAATTTTTTTGAACTTTTTAAATCTGTTTCTCCCAAAAGATAAACCGTATCCTTTGGAAAAGCTTCTTGTATAAACTTTTTGGTTACATATCCCGTATTTCCAAATAGTAGAATTTTCAATTTTTTGTCCTTCCTAAAAAGTAATTTATTTTGTTACTAATAATATTTTAGGTATCCAACTAAACATCATACATATTTTTGCTAAAAATATCAAGCAAAATAGACTAATTTTTTACTAATTTATTTCGTGTTTTCTCCACATATTCATTACACGCTATTTCGATTTCTTTCTTTCTCCTTTATTTTGTGTTATATTTATCATATACAAAGAATTTAATTTGGAATAGAAATCCATTTTTAGAACGAAGGAGAAAACATGTCTGTTATTGAAAAATTAACAAAACCAGCTCATTTGATTGATATGAATGACATCATTCGTGAAGGAAATCCAACGCTTCGGGCAGTCGCTAAGGATGTCACCTTTCCACTTACAGAGCAAGAAGTTATCTTGGGTGAAAAAATGCTCCAATTTTTGAGAAATTCACAAGACCCTGCAACTGCTGAAAAAATGGGACTTCGTGGTGGCGTTGGTCTAGCTGCACCTCAGCTAGATCTGTCAAAGCGGATTATTGCTGTATTGGTACCAAACCTGCCAGATAAAGAGGGCAATCCACCAAAGGAAGCCTATGCTTTGCAAACGGTTATGTACAACGCTAAAGTAGTGGCACATTCTGTTCAAGATGCCGCACTCGCTGAAGGGGAGGGCTGCTTGTCAGTTGACCGTGAAGTGCCTGGTTATGTCGTGCGCCATGCACGCGTCACTATTGAATATTTTGACAAAGAAGGTGAAAAACACCGTATCAAACTCAAAGGATACAACTCAATCGTGGTTCAACACGAGATTGACCACACCAACGGCATTATGTTTTACGACCGCATCAACGAAAAAGATCCTTTCGCGATCAAAGAAGGCATGTTAGTGATTGAATAATAAATAAAAGGGAATCTCTGATATAACAGCATTCCCAATTAAAATTTCTTTATAAAAGCACTATAACTCAAGAATACAAATAAAAAGAACAACTTTGGCTTCTGATAAACAGAAAATCAAGGTTGTTCTTTTTTGTAGTTATCGTGTGAATCTGTCTCAGACGCACTCCTTTATGATGACAAGCAATTTTAACGCAACTGCTATCGCACGAAACAAAGCACCGTTTTGAGGTGATAAATAGAACCTGTGAAGCAAGTCTCATCTTCATTCGCCTTTGAAACTCCAAAGAGCAATTTTGATGAAACCTTCGTTTTCTACATTCACTACCTCAACAGTAAGGAAAACAGTTAAGTCGCCTTGTGGGGCGAGACTATACAGAACATTTTGTACCGAAGCCTTGAAATAAGAAAGCTGAGATTAACATTTTCAAATGTTAATTCCTTTGTGGGCGACTGCACTAGCAATCGTAGGTATCGGTCTCACTCCTATTTTTAGAAGTCAGCTTCCTCTTTCCCAGAAAATAGCTAAAAGAATAATCGCTCCCAACACTGAAGGAATGATTGCTGTATCTGACAGATGAGGTCCCCAGCTACCAAAGAGCATTTGCCCAAGCCAGGCTCCAAACCAACCTAGTAAGATTTTACCGATACAGCCCATTCGTTCTCCACGATTGGTGATTGCTGCTGCAATTAGACCAATAATGAAGCCGACAAACATACTTCCAATCATTTAGTTATCCTTCCTGATTATTCACAACTGGTACTATTGCATTATTTTTTATGCCAACAATAATTTTTCTTGTTTTTGAAAGAACAGGCACGACTTGCTAGCACAGCCAAACTGACCAATACTACCGAAGCAAGAACAGTCTTTCCAGAAAATTCAAGCGCATAATGAAAATCTCTTTGGGATTTTTTATCTTCAGCTGAAATCATTAACTTCATAATGTATCCTTTCTAGTTGTAAATATCTTACAAAGAACAACAAGAATCTATAAATTTTGTAAAAAATTTTACAAGTAGTAATTTTGAGGCAGAACCTTTCAAAAAACAGCTAGCTGCTCGTAGGAAGTCCTTACCATGAAAGAGCTGCAAAATCAATCATATTTTGCAAACAAACGAGTGAAAATTCTAGTCTAGTGGCAGCTGCCGTTGATGAAATTCCTGTCTTTCATCAAAAGAAGAAGTTTTAGAATAAATCATCAAAGAGACTGAGCTGATTGTCTTCTGGCATATTGCCTAGAATACCCATTTCATCCATTTTATCGACTAGAGTAGTGGACAAGCCGCCACGCTTGCGCAATTCGGTTTTTGAAAGAAATTCTCCTTCTGCACGCGCTTTAACCAATTGTTTTGCAACGTTGTCTCCCAAACCATCCATAGCAGAAAATGGAGGAATTAAGCTATCTCCGTCAATAAGAAATTCTGTCGCATCACTCTTATACAGATTGAGTTTGCCAAATTTGAAACCTCTTTCCAGCATTTCATTGACGATTTCTAGAGTTGTATAAAGGTCAATTTCAACATTGGAAGCTTCATTATTTTTGCGTTTTTCAGAGATTTCGTTCATCTTGTGCTTCACTGCATCTAGTCCACTACTCATGACTTTGATGTCAAAGGCTTTGGCACGAATAGAAAAGTAGGCACAGTAGTAATAAATCGGATGATGCACCTTGAAGTAGGCCACCCGCAAGGCCATCATCACATAGGCAGCTGCGTGAGCTTTGGGAAACATATACTTAATCTTTCCACAAGATTCAATGTACCACTCAGGCACATTATTTTCCTTCATAGCAGCGATGTAGCCATTTCTTTCCTCATCAGAAATTTTGAGCCACATGCCTTTCCGCACCCGTTCCATAATGGTAAAGGCCATTTTAGGCTCTAAGCCCTTGTGCATCAGATAGACCATAATGTCATCCCGACAACCGATAACAGTAGACAGGTCGGCAATTCCCTGCTTAATCAAATCTTGCGCATTGCCCAGCCATACGTCAGTACCATGAGATAATCCTGATAATTGAAGCAATTCCGCAAAGGTCGTTGGATGAGTTTCATCCACCATGCCCCGCACGAAGTTGGTTCCAAACTCAGGAATCCCCAGCATACCGGTCGGCGTACCTATTTGCTCTTGTGTCACTCCAAGAACATCTGTTCCAGAAAAGAGAGCCATCACTTCTTGATCGTCCATTGGAATTTCATTGGGGTCAATGCCTGACAAATCCTGCAACTTCCGAATCATGGTCGGGTCATCATGACCGAGTACATCTAGTTTTAAGACATTTTCATCAATATCATGGAAGTTAAAGTGAGTTGTTTGCCATTCAGCAGTCAAGTCATCTGCTGGGTATTGAACCGGCGTAAAATCATAAACATCCATGTAATTTGGAATAACGACGATTCCTCCTGGGTGCTGTCCAGTCGTTCGTTTGACACCTGCTGCACCTTGCGCTAATCGTTCTACTTCTGCATCACGATAAAATTTATTATAATCCCGCTCATAACCTTTCACAAATCCATACGCTGTTTTGGCAGCAACTGTACCAACAGTCCCAGCACGAAAGGCATATTCCTCACCAAAAATATCTCGGACATCCAAGTGGGCACTAGGCTGATCCTCTCCAGAGAAATTCAAGTCAATATCAGGGACTTTGTCACCATCGAAACCAAGGAAGGTTTCAAAAGGAATATCCTGTCCATTTTTACTCAACTTATGCCCACAATGCGGACAATCTTTATCTGGCATATCAAAGCCTGAACCGTAAGAGCCGTCCGTGATAAATTCTGAATACTGGCATTTGCCACAAACATAGTGAGGAGATAGAGGGTTTACCTCAGTAATCCCAATCATGGTCGCCACAAAACTAGAGCCGACCGAACCACGTGAACCCACCAAATAACCGCGTTCATTTGAGCGCTGTACCAGCATTTGCGAAGCCAGATAAATCACGGCAAATCCATTCCCCAAAATGGAGGATAATTCCCGCTCAATTCGTCGGTCTACAATATCTGGTAGTGGATTTCCATAAATTTCAAAGGCTTTGGCATAAGTCATCTCAGCGACTTTTTCCTCTGATTTGTCGATAAATGGTGTATAAAGGTCACCTTTCACCACCTCAATTGATTCAAAGGTTGCTGCCAATTGATTTGGATTATCAATAACCACCTGCCGAGCTAATTCTTCACCTAAGAAGGCAAACTCATCCAACATTTCATTGGTTGTGCGGAAATGCGCTTTTGGAAGTGGAGCTGGTTGAGCATTTTCGCCATGTCCAATGGTACGGTTAATCATCGCTCCTTGCCCTAGACTGCGGACGATAATTTCTCGATAAATTTCTTCTTCAGGCTCAATATAATGCACATCACCTGTAGCAAGAACAGACTTGTCTAATCGATTTCCCACTTCAATCAAATTTTTGATAATGGTGTGAAGCTCTTCGACATCCTTGACCTGCTCTTTAGCAATCAACGGTGCATAAATTGCTGGCGGCATGATTTCAATAAAATCGTAGTATTTTGCGACTTCCACTGCAGCATCAACGCCTTGCGAAACAACCGCGTCAAACACTTCTCCTTCCGAGCAGGCTGTTCCTAAAATCAAGCCTTCTCGGTGCGCATCCAAAACTGTTCGTGGAATCCGCGGTACGCCCTCAAAATACTTTGTATTAGACAAACTGACTAATTTAAAAATGTTCTTCAAACCCGTTTGATTTTTTACATAAATCGTAGCGTGTTTGACCCGCGCTTTTTTATAGGAGTTTTCATCCACCAAATCTGTGTTTAGCTTTTGAAGATTGGTGACACCTCGTTTTTCTGCCGCATCATTAATGAAAATAAAGAGCAGGCGTCCTGTCGCTTCCGCGTCATAATTAGCCATGTGATGATGATCAAGCGATATTTGGAAACGCTTAGTCAATGGTCCCAAACCGTGGCGCTTGTATTCTGGGTAGAGATTACGGGCAAACTCCAAGGTATCAATGACTGGTTGCGTAATCCGTGGCAACCCATGCCGTTCATAATTGACATTCATAAATCCCACGTCAAAGGTAGCATTATGGGCAACAAGTACCGTATCTTGACAGAAGTCTTGAAATTCTTGCAAGACCTGCTCGAGTGGCTTCGCATTTTTGACATGCTCGTCTGTAATCCCCGTCAAATCTGTCGTAAAAGCACTCAAAGGATGACCTGGATTGATAAACTCGTCAAACTCAGCAATGACATTCCCCTTGTACATCTTACTTGCCGCTACTTGGATCAAGTCATTGTAAATAGCAGACAAACCGGTAGTTTCCACGTCAAAGACAACATAAGTGGCTTCCTTGAGTTCCATATCCACTTCGTTATAGGTAATAGGAACTCGGTCTTCCACGATATTAGCTTCCATGCCATAAATCAGCTGAATACCAGCTTTTTTAGCAGCTTTATAGCCATGCGGAAAACTCTGCACATTGCCGTGGTCAGTAATCGCAACTGCCTTATGCCCCCATTTAGCAGCTGTCGCAATCAACTCCTCCACTTCTGGCAGAGCATCCATGGTTGACATGTTGGTGTGCGCGTGAAATTCAATCCGTTTCTCACCTTCTGGCATCAAGTCTTTCCGCTCATAATGTGTCACTTCTTGCACATCTTGGACATTCATGGTCAAGTCATGCGTGAAGTTATTCATTTCAATATTGCCACGCACACGCAACCAAGAATTTTTCCTAATGATGTCAAATTTTTTGGCTTCTTCTTCGTTTTTAAACCACTTCTGAAGGGCAAAACTAGAAGTATAATCAGTCATCTTAAAGTTAATCAGCACACGCCCTGTGCGGGTAACTTTTTGCTCAAGATCAAAGACCATACCTTCAAAGACAATGCGATTTTCCTCGGTCTGGATGTCAATCATCTGCGTAATCTCTGCCTTGTCCAGCTTTGGTCGGGCAGCCGATTTTCGTGCTTGAAAATCAGAATAGTTTGGTTTTTCCTCAGCTGGTGGCGGTGCCATTTGTTGCAGTGCTTCGATAGCTTTTAGCGCCTCGTCATTAGCCGCTTGCACAATCTTTTCTTTTTCAGCTTGGAAAGTCTCAACTTGTTGCTGAGTTAAGGCGTCACTTGCTTTGACCCGACAGTGAAAATGCGGAAAGCCAAACTTCACCAATTGCTTGGCTAAATTTGGCAAATGGGTTTTCCGAAAATGCTCCGTATCAATACTGGATGGCCCCTCAATCCAGAGCTGATCGCCGTCCGCATGCACCTGTAGCTGTTGGTACATACTACGAAAGCCTTGACTGGCACAAGGTCCTTCTGTAAAAGCCTCTTTGTAATAAGCCTGCAACAGCTCCTCTGTAAAATCTTGATTGGCAGCCTTAATTTCAAAAATAGCTTGGTTGCCCGTCTTAGAAAATTCTTCATTTAAACGTTTTTTTAATTCTTGAAACAACTCAATGGGTAAAATTTCTCCAAAAGCAAACTGAAATTCCCAAACATGACTGACGGTATGCACTAAAACTTGCTCAATTTCTGCATGTAAAAAGGCACTTGATTGTCTCATATCAAGTGGCATATCAATTTGATTCATTAAAATTTCAAACGTAGATGACATCTTTTTTCCTCGTATTGTAATGAAACTATTTTACCATAAAACAAATGAATTTTCGATTAAAAAATAGATAAGGAATATCCCTCATTGTTTTTAATATAAAACAATCATCTCATCAAGGACGTCAAATGCTAAGCTTTTGGTTTCTGGAACTTTGACAATTTTAAAACGAAAATTCTCATCGCTTTGAACATCAAAAAAGAGAGAACCAATCTGATTCTCTCTCGCACTTAGCAATAGGTTACCCACTACAGTTGACATTGAGTCTGTTTTCCTTTTTATTTTTTATATCCTTCTAATGCTTTTTGACGTTCTTCAGTTTGGCCTTTCGCATCTAATTTTTTACCGTTATAAACAGTGCTTTCCCATGAACCGTACATTGGATTTGGGAAGATGATGAACTTTCCACCGAATTCGTTCTTTAATTCTTCTAATTTCTTACTACGTTCTTCTGCTGATGTTTTTGAGAAATCCGCAAAGTCAACGAGGTTATCACCTAAAAGCATGGCCAAATTCGTCGTTTCTTGTACTTTCTGACGGCGACCTTCTTTTGATTTCACACCTTTTTCTAAGAACATCAAATGGTCTTTCCCTTGTACTGGAATGCCTTCTTTTTCCAAATTCTTAATTGTCGCATCTACCTGACTCGCATCACGGTCAGAAACATAGTAGATTTGAACACCGTTTTGATGTGCATACTGGAGAAATTCTTTGGCACCAGGAACCGCCTTAGCTGAAGCCTTTTTCACCCATGCATCCCAATTTTTAGGATTAAAGGCCGTACCGTCTTTGACATTTTGAACTTGATAAGGACTATTGTCTAATACTGTTTCATCTAAGTCAAGAACGATTGAGTAAGGCTTATCTGTCGGTTTTTGCAACAATTCTTTCAAACGATTCGTTGCAACATTATAACCTTGCAGGTACAGCGCTTTAGCTTCATCTGACTTTTGATACCAAAGAGTGGACATGGTATTTTCCCTTGACCGCAATTGGTCATAAGTCATGGTGACTTTACTGTCAGATGTGTTACTTTGCGCAGCCTTATTGTCTGTCGTCTTCGTTCCACAGCTGGTCAATAAAATAACCGAAGCAAGAGCAGAGAAAATTGTGATTGTGGCTTTAGATGATTTCATAAAACCAATCCTCCTAATATTAATCTATCAAAATTATAGCGTTTTCATAAAGACATTTCAAGATATCTGTCTAAATGTAGGAGAAAAATAGATTTGCAAAAGACAGTTAACAAGTTCATCTAAAATAATGAGCTGTAAGGAGCTTAGAATCCCTACAGCTCACAAACCTTCAATCTTTATTTCTTTTTCTTAAGGACAACTACACTTGATAACAACAAGCCAATTCCTGCTAGCACGCCAGCAATGGAAATTGTCGTCCCTGTGGACGGTAAAGTCTTATCTGCTTTTCCAGCTCCTGCTTGCTGTTGCTGCGTCTGACTAGCTGAAGTATTTGACTGTGTTGACGAAGTCGTTGTTTGACCAGACTCTCCTTTCGGCGTAGAAGGCTTGGTTTGATTTTGTTCTTCTTTTGGTTTTTCTTGATTTGGTTTGCTATTTTTTTGAATGCGTAAAATCGTCGCTGTCAATGGTGCTAAGGTAACTCCATCTGCTCCTAAGGTCACACCAGCTGGATTTGAAATAGCCGTTACCCCTGCGGTATTACCGTCTGCCACGACTTGAGCATTTGCCAAATGCTTGTAGGCTTCGCCAAAGTTAAACTTCCGCTCCTTGTTATCCGCATTAACAAAGACAGCGTAAATGTCTCCATTTGAAGCCACAACTTGGTAGCCAAGAACTGTATCCTCTTTTTCAACCCCGTCTTTACCCGGCTGAGTGATTAAAGTAACATTTTGATCGACTTCGGCTTTGGTCTTGCGTGTAAAGGCATCTGTTGACTTCCGCAAAGCAATCAGCCCTTTCACATAGTCGCGGCTCTTCGTATTTTCAGGGAATTTGTCACCGTTTGTTGCCTTTGTCCAGTCAAAATGATTGACCGCATCGCTCGAATCATAAGAGTCGTGGATAAAGTAAGGATATTCAAATGGTGTTCCGTCCGCATTGGTCAGCAGGTGTGATTTATTTGGTACTTTGTCTTCTGAAACCGGATATTTATAAGCTGGGTCACGGAATTGCTTGGTTCGTCCGTATTCTTGCCCAGAGTGAAGGAATGGCGTACCTTGAGAAGTAAGGACCATTAGATTGCCCAAACGCAGGCGACGGTGAATTTCTTGATTGTTCGCTGCGATAGCTGGATCTTTTTTAATGGATTGAGCAATCACATCAAAGAGGGTCAGATTATCATGTGCAGCAATGTACTGAATCACATCTCCCGGATCATCTGCTTCAAAATTCGTTGGTTGCGCTTTGATGTTTTTGAAAACATCTTCGACATTGCGTTTTCCACCTGTGATAAAGGCAGGCGCTCCTTCGTTCGGATAACCAGATTTCAAGGTATTTCGAATATCATCTGAGAATACACCGACTGTATCGGTAGATTTCATCCAAGATTGATCCGCTGGTTGGACTGGTTTATTTTCATCTCCAGCGTAAGTCTTCCACCCCTCACCTAGCATCACCAGATTTGGATTGAGCTTTTTAGCCTCCTCATACGCTTTTTGAATGGATTCTGCATCGTGATCTCCCATCATATCAAAACGGAAGCCATCCACTTTGTATTCGCTCGTCAAATATTTGATAGAATCCACCAAAACACGACGGCTCATGTAGTGCGTCGTCCCCAAACGTCCGCCACCAAAACTAGTTCTAGGAGTGCCGTCTGCATCCATAAAGTGATAGTAATTCGGCTCTAAATCTTCAAAAATAGAGGTCTTTGCCGTGTGATTATAAACCACATCCATAATCACACCCATTCCGCGCTTGTGAATTTCATGAACAAGATTTTTAAATTCTTCAATGCGCTTAGCTGGATCTGTCGGATTGGTTGAATACATTCCTGTCAAGGAGAAGTAGTTTTGTGGATCATAACCCCAGTTGTAGTTGCTATTGCTAGAAGCATACTTGTCCAATCTTTCGGCATTTTTCAATTCATTGACAAAATAATAACTTAAAACCGGCAGCAACTGAATATGAGTAACCCCAAGTTCTTTTAAATAGTCCAATTTTTCAACGAAAGCTGAGAATGTTCCAAATTGAGATTTCAAATCCTTAGAAATGGCTGCGTCAGAAGTAAAATCACGGACATGCGCTTCGTAGATAACTGCATCCTCCCTACTCTTGAAGCCTGGAATGTTCGCATAGGTCAGATTTTTCGGACCAAGCTCACTTGGGTCAACAAAAGCTGCCTTTGCAATCTTGTAAGACTCACCTTTTTCGGCATCTTCGCTGTTCCAAGCTGCCAAAGATTTGGCATATGGATCCAAAGCTAGTACTTTTTTATCACCGCGCGTAATTTCATAATGATAGAAATAACCGCGATAATCCTTAATTTCTAGATTTGTTTGCGATGTCAATGTTGTCTTCCAAGTACCAGCTTCTCCTTTTGTCATCGCTACCTTACCAACTACTTTGTTCTGATCATTTTTATCATAAACAACCAAATCTACCTGATCCGCACTTGGTGACCAAAAGGTAACATCCACTTTCGTGCCTTTTTGGCTAACACGCGCACCCAATTCACCATCATATTTGTAGAGAATGTCCTTCAACTGCCAATTCATACTGGTTTTAAATTGGTCGTTGCCATACTTTACCGTATAAGGAGCTTGCGCTTGTCCAAAGTCTCCTATGATTTTTGCTTTCTTTGTTTTGGGATCAAGCACAATGTCTTTCACAACCACTTCTTTACTATCCTTGTCTGTAATTTTTAGATTTTTTAAAATATCTTCTTTTTTGGCATTTTCAAGAGTTGAAAAAGTTGCTTCGATCTCTGTCAAGCTGACATGCTGGGCTCCTGTCATACGAATATCATTAACAAAATAAGGATTGGTATAAATATTCGGATCTGCATCTCGGAGGAAAATTTGACTGTTTTTCTTCAAATTTGTCAGATTATAATCCTGCGGTTGAATCTTTACATCGTCACCTGATTTGCTTTCATCTAAAAGCAGAAAACCAATTGCTTTTGCAGCATCTTTTAAAGGAACATCTACATAGCGACCATACTTGCCTGTTTTTTCGAAATCCACTCCGTCAGGCCAATTTTTGCTAGGATTTCCCACATCTCCCCAGAGCCAAAGAGACTTCTTGTCATAATTCCCGTCTGTCCGATAATAATTGATTCGTACCATGCCCTCTTTTAGAGGCTCATAGGTATGAAGATTGTAATCCTTGTCAAACCAGACCTCGTTCATATTCGGGCTGAGCAATTCAATCGTCTTGTCACCTGTTAGATTTGTACCTGCTGTATTATTGATTAAGAGACTAATTTTACTCCGTTTTTGTGCCATTTTGACATCAAGATAATAGCCATAATCATCCTTTTTAGCCATTGAAAAGCTAGTTGCTCCTGTCGGCCAGCTGCCTTTTTGGCTGGAAGGTGTCTCCACATCATCCCAGGTCCACAAGCCAAGACTAGCTAAATTCTCCGACGGAAGTGTCTTAAAATGCAGACGAATGCTGCCCTCTTCAATTTTGTCTTCTTTAGCTGCTGTCGCAGCTGATACAACTTTCTCAACAGGCTTCGTTGCCGTTTTTTCTTCTGCTGCTTGTGCAGTTTCCTTCTCCGTAGATTGAACTTCCGTACTTGAATCCGTCGTTGAAGCTGGGGTATTTTCTCTTACGGAGCGAGCTTGAGTCAAGTCAAGTTTTTCTGATGAGCTTCCCTCAGTTGAAGCTGTACGCGAAGAATTGGCAATACTAGGTGTTGCCGAAAGCGAGTTGGTTGCTTGCCCTTGATTTTCCGACTTTTCCGAAACGACTGCTTGATGATTCGTCACTTCTACTTTATCAGGCCGCTCACTTGTTGGTGATGTTGGTTGCACCGTTTCAATAGATGTGTTTTCGACACTATTTGCTTCCTCTGCTTGCGCTAAGACATTCCCCGCCAAAAAGACACTAGCAGAAATAGCAATAGACGCTACCCCTACTTTTAATCTGCGGATTCCAAAATGCTGACGCTTCTCAGCTATTCGAGATTGTAAACGATAAACTTTCTTCATAAAAAGAAAACTCCTTTATTTTTTAGCTGCACAAACATTTTTAGGTTAGTGCAAACGTTTTCTGTAGATATTATATACATTTATCAACAAAATGTAAAGGTTTTCAAATAAAAAATCTCTGTTTTTTTGACAGAGATTAAATGTGTTTTCTATATTATTAGATAAATTGCAATAAAAAGTGCAACGTTTACTCGTACTCATCCACTAGAGCTTCACAAGCAGTTCTGTAAGCTAAACATTTTCGTGGTCGGTGATTGATATCATATAAGGCCTTGTTCAAAGTCTCATCAGAGATAGCGGCTAAATCTGTTTTCTTTGGAAAATATTCTCTTAGTAAGCCATTGGCGTTTTCTTTGCTTCCTCTCTGCCAGGATGAATAGGCGTCCGCAAAGAAAAAGGAAATTCCTAAATTCTCTACCAGAGGATAGCAGGCAAACTCTTTTCCCCTGTCTGAAGTGAAGGTTTTAAGAGCCTCTTTTGGAAATAGCTTACAAAGTTGTTCGATGGCTGAAAACATGGATTTGGCTGTTCTGTCTGGTATCTTGAAAGCTAAGTAAAAGCGCGTTTTTCGCTCCAGAAAGGTCGCTAAACAGCTCTTGCTTTTGCCTCTGGAAGACACCACAGTATCGAGCTCCCAGTGACCAAAGGTCTCACGATTCCTGACCTCTTTAGGACGTTTGGCAATCGACGTACCAATCCTAAATGTCCCACGTGTTTCTTTGGGTTGTTGAGTTTTTCCTTTACGACGAAGGACGCTTAAATCCAGAGCAATCAAACCAGCATAGAGCCAGTTATAGATGGTTTTAAAAGCTACCATTGGCTTTTGTTCAAGCTGATAGCGGCCACAAATCTGTTCAGGCGACCAGGAGGATTTTAAACCGTCTTCAATTTCCTTTTTCAACTTTGGTGTCAAACGAGACTTCCGACCTTTTTGCTTAGCCCTGTGGTCATAATGTTCCTGTGCTAAGGCTGCGGAATAACCATTTTGGCATCGTCGTAACTCTCTTGAAATGGTAGACTTATGGACGCCAAGTTTATTTGCAATTTGGCAAGATTTCAAACCTAATTCCAAGTAGGTTTCTATCTTTATTCGGTCGGTTATGGTAAGATGGAAGTAGCTCATAGTTTTTCCTCGGGATTCTGTTTGTGTTGTTACTTACAGTTTACACCAATGAAACGCTATGAGTTTTTTTGTTGCACTATATTTTACAATTTATCAATAACAAAAATAGACAAATGTCCTATGAAACAATGCAACTGACTTCATACAAAAAAACCAGTCCGTAAAGACTGGCTGTCTGTAAAGTTAAATATTCAAGGTTTCAATAAAAGCACCTGCCGCTAACTTTTGCTCCAACTTGTTGATAGTAGATTTGTCTAGGTAAGAGCTTAACTCAGCAAAAGCTTGGCAAATTTTGAAAACCGTATCTGCCTCTTGCTGATGGTAGAATGGTAGATCCTTATGCTTTCTGAGCCACCACTCTGAATCATAGTTGAGATCTTCTCTTTGATAGTAGACAAGGTTCTTCTTGGGTGTCAGATAAATCGTTTTATAGATTATTTTTTTCCTATCTTCAGAAAAACGGCTGTTATTATAAATCTTGATTCCTTTAAAATTTTTATACTCTCTGATTCCATGATCCACTAACCTGCATTCCACTTGCTTATATTCCATCATGACTCCTCCTTAAAATTTCAACTTCCATTATAGCAATTTTACACAGGTTTTCAAGAAATGTTTCATAAGAAATGGACTGTTGAGTTAGTTTTCAGCTGTATCATACTATTTCTGCTTTGCAAACATTGTTATTTTAAATATGACGGGCCACTTGAGCAATGCTTTCTAAGAATTGCTGACGCTGCTCATCAGAGATTTTTTCAACGTTTGTTAATTGTGTTAGCTTAACCGGTGCGACAGCACAGATTTTTAAAATTTGATTTTTCAGAACTTTGCCGTAATCCTGAATAAAAGGTAGCACAAAGGACGGCGTATTATGGGTGGTGATAATCCAAGCAGATTTTCCTTGTAAGTGCCCTTCAAGACCGACTTTTTTATAAGAATAAGCGAAACCAGCTGCAAATACTCGGTCAATAAATCCTTTGAGAATAGCCGGCATACCGCTCCACCAAATCGGGAAAATAAAGATTAGGTGGTCTGCCCAAGTGACAAGATTACGGTATTTCTCCATTTCAGGAACCTTAGCCAAATCGCGGCGTTTTTGATTTTCATCAAATCGTAAGATTGGATCAAACTGTTCAGCATATAAATCTAAGGTTTTGACAGAATGCGCTTCAGAAAGATTGGTTTGGACTTGCTTGAGAATAGCACCGTTAAAACCTTGAGGGTTTGGATGAGTAAAAACAATTAAGATTTTCATGACCGTTCTCCTTTTATATAGACATCAAGCATATGCTCAATGTTAGTCTGGATGGCTTTGTTGTCAAGGTCACGTCCAATGGGACTGTTCGCCAAAACAGCAAGACCTGAAATAAAACTCCAAAAGTGAAACAGTATTTCAGCTTCGCTGTTGGTAAAGCCTTCATCCTTACGAAGCTCTAAAACAATCCGTTTAAATGCAGCGAATCCTGGCAAATCAGAATCCAGCGAAATAGTATCCTGAGTGACTTTTATATACTTAAAAGGAAATTTAATAAAGAGGGCTTCAAAGAAATAGGGGTAAGCCTTCGCAAAGATGATAAAGTTAAAGCCCATTTGGGCCAGTTGATTCCGCGCAGAAGCCTTCCAATCGATCTCTTTTTGGATTTCTTGGTTGAGAAAAACAGAAAGACGCTTTAAAACAACTTTTAAATAGTTTTCCTTACTTTCAAAATGCCGGTAAGGGGTGCCGTGAGTAATACCGCAGGATTTAGCGACAGTCCTCAGTGATAGCTGGTCGATACCATGGTCTTCAATCTCTTTAATCCCCGTCTGGATCAGTCTTTCTTTTAACTCTGCCGTATTGCGTTTCATTTTCATCCTCCAGCAAGTATACAACATCCTCTTCTTTTTTAGTATACACTGTCTACTTTTTCTTGTCAATATTTTCTGTTTAGAAAAATTTCAGTAAAAAATCACCTTGATTTGAAAGGTGATTCTTCTTTATTAAATAAGTAAGCTAATTTGAAAAACAACAAGTCTCTTATCGCTGGATAAACTCTGATTTGAGCACAATGGTTTTTTTCTCTTCAGATAAAACCTGCTTGAAACTTTCCTGACCCAGCTGATAGGACTTTGTTGTCTATGGTAGAGAGACCCAAGAGCCGTCCAGCCAGCATGTTTTCTTGCCCCATGATGAAGGGGAGCTGTTTTCCAGCTTCTTCATAAGCCTGCATAAAGCCTGCTGCCATGTCATCTCCATTTGAATACAGTCAATCTCCAGGTGTTGCCAAAGTTCGGAAGCTTTCTGATAAGCATCCTCTTCTATAGCAACTCCTTCGATAATCACCGGTTCATGCTCCAATCCGTAGACTTCATCATAAGCCTCTCTGACCATACGATAGGTGGAACTGCGTTTGTCTTTACGAGTGAAAACAAGGGCTAAATGCTGATAACCCAGTTCCTTCAACCAGCGAAAAGCTTCTCTGCAAGCTGGTTTGCGATCCACATAGACACTACTCAGTTGAGAATGATTTACCTTTTCTAAGCAGACAATATTTCCGTACTTAGCATAGGAAGCAATGGTTTCCAAATCTATGCTTCGTGAGGTGAAAATCAAATGATCAAAAGCCTGACCTCGCAATTGTTCCAGGTACTGAATCTCTAGTTCTTTATCATACTGAGACGGCAAAAGCAGCAAATTATAGGCACTTCTCTGCGCTTGATCCAACATACCGTTGAGGAGCTTGGTAAAATAAGTGTGACGCACATGAGGAATGACTACACCCACTTTATAAGTATTGCCCAAACTCAGTTCTTTTGCGACTAGATTTGGAGTATAGTCCAGTTCTCTGACAATTTGCAGGATTTCCTCCCGTGCCTCGTCTGATACATACGGGTGATTGTTGAGCACGTGCGACACACTGGACACCGAATAGCCACTCAACTTCGCTATTTCTCAAATATTGGTCATTGAGTTCCTTTCTGATTTTCAACACTTAACTGACGAGATACCTGTGAATTCCGTAACCAACTCCGTCCTCATCGTTACTCTTGGTAATTTTAAAAGCATATGCCTTCACATCCTTAAAGGCATTGGCCATGACAATCGGAAAACCAACCATTTCTAGCATCGTAATGTTATTGTGACCGTCACCAAAGGCAGCTGTTTCTTCTTTTTTAGATTTTCTTTCCGGCTAATGTAATCAATCCCTGATGATTTTCGAACTTCTTTGCTGGTGATTTCTAAATAAAATCGACCAGAACGCAGAATTGTAACACTAGTTAGTCCTAGACTATTCAGATAAGTCTGCAAATCTTGCATTTCTTCCTCTTCAAAGCTAATCATCATGATTTTAAACAGATTATCACAAGCTGAAAGAAAACAATCTTCATCATGAACCTGAGTCGGTGCCTGATGAGTCAAGTCGTATTCGTAACAAATTCTTTCATCTACTGTATCACAATACCAATGATTCAAGTCATAATAACTGAGACTGACCTGCTGAAAATGCTGCCGCACAGCCTGTAAAATCGTTGCCGCGGTCTGCTTGAAAATAATCTTGGTGTGCAGCGGACGAATTTGATGATTGACAACCTCATAAATCAAACCACCATTAAAGCCCACTTGCGGACCTTGCAAACCCAACAATTCAATAGCCTCACGCATCTCCATTGGCGCACGCCCAGAGACCAGCGTAATCGGAATATCTGCTCTGCGAATGCGTCTGGCATTCCTTTCGGAAACTTGCCCCTTTGAATTTAAAAGTGCCCCATCCATATCAGTAAAAATACGTTTAATCGTTCTTGTTTGCATGATTTTTCTCTCCTTTTCTTTATGGATTTGCGCTCCCACTCCGAGTTCAAATCTTATTTCTTCGCTAGCTTGACTTCATTGTACAATCTGGAACGCGTTCCATGTCAAGAGGAAAATGAAAAAAAGTGAATTAAATTTTTTAGAGGTAGCAAAATGAAAATGACCTTTTAAAAGGGAAAGTCCTGACTTGTCTTAATCGCTATAGTCTTTTAAGTAGGCTCTTAATTCTCGAATCATGGCTTGGCGGCCTTTGAACCGTT
>ERZ772948.213-NODE-213-length-36618-cov-3.643109_pt1 | contig 36618 bp, 34 predicted proteins | sample MGYA00511945_ERZ772948 | MGnify/ENA primary metagenome ERZ772948 (study PRJEB29015, sample SAMEA2737927) | human oral metagenome | biome: human oral; feature: human-associated habitat; material: dental | place: China | collected 2141 ... | reverse complement strand
GCTAAACCGCGGTGTGTTTTTTGTTTTGGCATGGGAATTCCTCCTATAAAAAGATTAGTCTTGTTGCGCCGCTTGGGCTAATGGGGCTAGCACAATGAACATGCTGCGACCTTCCATTTTTGGTCGAGCTTCAACCGTTGACACATGGCTTGTGTCATCAATGAAGTCTTCCAATACGTCTTGACCCAATTCCTTGTGGGTGATGGCCCGCCCGCGGAAACGAATGCTGGCTTTGACCTTGTCACCATGTTCGAGGAACTTGATGGCCTGGCGTAATTTGGTTTGGTAATCATGGTCTTCGATACCAGGAGAAAGACGAACTTCTTTGACGGTTACGATCTTCTGATTCTTCCGTTGTTCCTTTTCCTTCTTCTGCAGTTCCTCCTTCTCCTCGGTTACATGCGCGAGCTTTTCCTTCGAGGCGTCGTCCGTCTCCTTCTTCAGCGCCTGCTCGGCAATCTCAAGCTGCATGATCTTGCGCCGCGCCTCATCCAGCGGCTGCGGCATCGACTCGATTTCCGTACGCAGCTTTGCCGCTGCCTCGTCCACAAGGTCGATCGCCTTGTCGGGCAGGAACCTGTCCGAAATGTAACGGTCAGAAAGTGTCGCCGCCGCCAGGAGCGCGTTGTCGCGGATGCGCACGCCGTGATGCACTTCGTAGCGCTCCTTGATGCCGCGCAGGATCGAAATCGTGTCCTCGACCGTCGGCTCACTGACCATGACCGGCTGGAAGCGGCGCTCAAGAGCCGCATCCTTCTCGATGTACTTGCGGTACTCGCTCAAGGTCGTCGCGCCGATGCAGCGCAGTTCGCCGCGCGCGAGCATCGGCTTCAACAAATTGCCCGCGTCCATCGCACCCTCGGCTGCGCCCGCGCCGACGACCGTATGCACCTCGTCGATGAAGAGCAGGATCTGACCGTCCGACTTCGCGATCTCGTTCAAGACGGCCTTCAAGCGCTCCTCGAATTCGCCACGGAACTTTGCGCCCGCGACGAGAGAACCCATGTCGAGCGAGTAGAGTGTCTTATTCTTCAGCGATTCAGGCACATCGCCCGCCACGATGCGACGCGCAAGCCCCTCAACAATCGCCGTCTTGCCGACGCCCGGCTCGCCGATGAGCACAGGGTTGTTCTTCGTGCGGCGCGTCAGGATCTCGATCGTGCGGCGAATCTCCTCGTCGCGGCCGATCACGGGATCGATCTTGCCCTTCTTCGCCGCATCCGTGAGATCGCGCCCGTACTTTTCGAGCGACTTGTAGCCCTCCTCGGGATTGCCGCTCGTGACATTCTGCTTGCGGTTCTTCTTGACGGCACTCATGACGCTGTTCTTCGTAAGGCCGAACTGGCGGCAGATCTCCTGTACCTCATTGCTGCCATCAGCGGCAACGCCGAGCAGCAGATGTTCCGTACTGATGTAGTCGTCCTTCATGCTCTTTGCATATTCCTGCGCTCTGCCAATGACGCGCACCATGTCCATGCCCATCGTCAGACGATCCTGCCCCTTGACGCTTGGCAGTTTGCTAAGCTCCTGTTCCAGCCGCGCGCGCAGCATCGCCTGATCCGTGCCGCAGTCCTCGAAGATCGTTGCAAGCAGTCCCTCCGGCTCCTGCACGAGCGCATAGAGCAGATGCGCCGACGTGATTTCCTGCTGATAGCGCATGGCCGCCGCCTGCTGCGCCGTCTGCATCGCCGCTAAAGCTTTCTCCGTATATCTTTCTTCACCCATAATTTCTTCCTCCTATATATCAAAGATGATTTCCTAAGAAAGTACAAGGCGTCTTTCACCTCGCCTCGTTATTTCTTATTATAACGCTAAAAGTCAAAAAGTCAAATAATTTTTGACCTTTTGATCAATTATTTTCGAGAGAATATAAAGTCGGTCAGACTTTATGTCGGGTACGGTTTATGGTATAGTAAAGACAGGAATTTTGCTCTTCACAGCATACAACTATAGGAGATTCTTGATGAACATCACTTTCTATCAGAAAGAGGACGGCTCTGAGCCTGCAAAAGAATTTCTACTCTCTTTAGAACCAAACATGCGAGCGAAAGTCGCCCGTACCGTAGACCAACTGCGAGCAAAAGGTCATAATCTCCGTGCTCCAGCATCAAAAAGTCTGGGCGATGGAATCTTTGAGCTGCGAACGATTTTAGGCAATAATACGACACGCATCCTCTACTTCTTTTTTATCGGAAACACCGCCGTTCTAACAAATGGCTTTGCTAAAAAAACGCAGAAAAGGCCAATGCACGAGCTTGAACGAGCAAAACGATATCGCGATGACTACAAAAGGAGGAATCCCTAATGACAACTTGGGAAGAATTTCTTGAAGAACAACTCAAAGACCCGGCCTTCAAGCGCGAATACGATGCGCTCGAAGGCTGGTATCAGGATCAGCTTGCACGACAGGACGCACTCGCCCATACCGAAAAGCCCACGGCTTCGAACGCTCCGCACCCACCGCGCAAGAGCCGAACTGTCATTCCCGTATAGTCCGAACACACGCGAGGAATCCATATGCTGAACACACTTCTCCTCATAGCCCTCGGTCTCCTCACCGCCCTCTTTATTCTGCAGATGCGCCGCTCGCTCAGGCGTTCGACGCTCGTCAACTCGCTCATCAACGAGTACATCGACCATCTCGACGACCCTGCGCTCATCGACGCGATCTATGCCTACGGCGCATCATGAAGCGATACGGCGGCACACGCGCGGACATTGAGACGCTTTTCCAGAAGCTCCTCGTCTGGGCGAACTTCAAGAAGGGACGGCGCTTCGTCCCCATCTCTTCCTTCTTTTTCGCCGGCTCTCTCGCCTACCTGCTGCGCAACAAGGAGGCCAAACCGAAGAAGCTCGCGATGCGGATGATGAATTTCTTCCACATTTAAGGGAAACCGCAAATCTCGGCCGCGCAAGACCGATAATTTCCCGTTTCCACAATTGACGCAAGAACGCCGCTCGGCAAGCCGAGCGGCGTTCTTTTATTGAAAGGAGATGTGTTAGGCTTCTTACTTGGCTTCGAGCATATCCCACGACTCATTCGCACGCTCGACAAAGAGACTGCGAATCGCCTTGTTCTCACCAAGACCATGAATGTAGGTGTTGACCTTGAAGCCAGCCTTCATGAGAACGGACTTGTGCGAATCCGGGTCATCGCCCGCCATGTCGTTGTTCGCATGATCGCCGGCGACCATCATCATCGGCATGAGCGTGACGGACTTGATGCCCTTCGCCTTAAGCTCGGGGATAATGTCCTCAAGGCTCGGCCAGCCCTCGACCGTATAGATGAACGTATTCTTGAGCTGCATCTTGTTGATGCCATCCTGAATTACGGCATAATAAGCGTTTGCCGGATGCGGCGTGCCATGCGCCATGACGAGGATGGCTTCATCGTCAGCAACCTCGGGGAACTGCGTCGAAAGCGCCTTCAGAGCAGACTCGACGTCATCGCGCTGCTTTTCCTGCCCCTGCCAGTAGATGAGCGACGTGCCGAGCGTCATCTTCTTGAAGTTGCCCTTGTACTCATTGAAGATCGCCTTGTCATAGGCATATTCCATGCCCGGAATGACATCGAGCGAGCACAGCGCAATGCGCGTATAGCCGTCCTTCTTGAGCTGCTGCAGCGCCGCCTCCGGTGTTGGAATATCGAGACCTTCCTTCGCCTTGATGCGGTCTACGATGATATGCGAAGTAAATGCCAGCTCAACCTTCACGTTCGGATGAGCCGCCTGAATCGCCTTGACCGTCGCCTCGATCGTCTTTTCGCGCGAATTCTTGAAGGTCGTGCCAAAGCTCATGACGAGGATGGCGTCCTTGTTCGGGAGATTCTGCATCTTGGGGTTTTCATACTTCAAGACGCCGATTTCCGACGCCTCAAGGAGAGCCGGCGTCGCATCCTTGACTTCGGGATTCAGCATGTAGGAAGCGTCGGCGGAGGGTGCGCTCAAAGCGAAAACAGCGCCGCACGCGAGCGACATGGCCAGCATTTTCTTGAAATTCTTCTTCATTCAATATCTCTCCTTTGAATCTTGAAAAATAAGGCTTCAGGAAACGACCCCCGAAGGATGTTCCCTAGAAGAATTATGGCAGACCTCGCGCTCGATGTCAAGGCATAGAGACGTAAAGCCAGTCTTTGAAAAAGGAAGCTCCGTGTCTCCACACACGGAGCTGCTGCAGAGCAGCAAAAGAGAACTGGATCGGAAATAATATATGAGCAATGCTTTCCCCTGTAGCCCAAGCCGCAGGGAAAACTCTCCGCCGAAATTGATCCCCTTTGCCCGCGAAGGGGAAGGGGTTTCGGAGGGGAGGCACTACAAAAGAAAACCCGGCCTTCAGCCGGGATTCATTGCGTTGCGCAATAATCCCCTTCCCCATCACTCGCAGGTCAAACGGTGATTGTCAGCTAGGCAGTTCTCCTGGCTCCAGGTCATCGCTCCTCTGCGCCTTCCCAAGGAAAACTCCCCAGTGACATCATGCAGATTCGCTCGCTGTTACAGTGGCGGGACCGCTCCGGCATTGACCGGATTCCCTATTAAGTCTTGCGACACCTAACCCAATCGATATGAAGTTTTTATGTTCTCATGAACTTCATGTATTATGGTAGCACTATGCGCGTCCCTTGTCAACACCTTTTATGAAAAATATCCATAAAGCCTTCATGCGAGAGGGTCGCAGCACATGCCGCCCTCTCGCCGCTCATATCACATAGAACCACGGGGCTTCTCCCTCGAAATCGACCTGTTCCAATTCGTCGCGTAACTTGTCGTAGCGCAGTTCCTGATTCTTCACGCTGATCTGCGTGCCCGGCGCGACAGACTTCGTGATGAACGCATTGCCTCCGATGATCGCCCCCCTGCCGATGACGGTCTTGCCGCCGAGGATCGAGGCGCCCGAATAGATCGTCACATGATCCTCGATCGTCGGGTGGCGCTTCTTGTCCTTCAGGGAGCGGCCGCCCTTTGTCGAGAGCGCCCCCAAGGTCACGCCCTGATATATCTTCACATGCTCGCCGATCTCTGTCGTCTCGCCGATGACGACGCCCGTCGCATGATCGATGAAGAAGCTCCTGCCGATCGTCGCGCCCGGATGGATGTCGACGCCCGTGCGGCTGTGCGCGTGCTCCGACATGATGCGCGGGATTACAGGCACACCGAGCGCATGAAGCTCATGCGCGAGGCGATGCACGCAGATCGCGTAAAGACCCGGATAGGAGTAGATGATCTCGGCCTCGCTCGACGCTGCGGGATCGCCCTCGAACGTCGCATGAACGTCCAGTTCGATGTAGGAACGAATCTTCGGTATGGCACGAAAGAAGGCGAGCGTGATCTCCTGCGCACGATCGGCAATGACCTCTTCCGACTGCATAGACGCACATTTGCACGGCAAGGCGATGGCAATCTGCTTATTCAGCAGATAAGCCACATCTTCCATGACCATCGTCATATTATTCTCGACGCTGTAGACACGGTAGTGCTCGTCCTTGAAGTAGCCGGGAAAGACGATGCGCACGAGCTTGTCGAGGATGTCGATGACCGACTTCTTGTCGGGACGACAGAACACGTCCATCTTGTCGATGATGCGATCCGTCTTGTAGTCGGCGAGGATGTCGCCGATGACGCCGTGCAAATTTTCCGCTATGATGTCCGCCATTTCTTCACTTCTCTTTCTTTCAGAAAATGCGGCGCATTGCCGCTGCTTCTCTCTTCCCTACGAACAAAGTCTTCCTTCACCTGCCGAGCACGTAGGGCAGGAAGTATACAAGCTGCTTTTTCCACCATTCCCAGCCATAGTCGACATCCGCCCCCCAGAAGTCAACCCATGCGTTTATGCCCCTCTCGTGCAGCACGGAGCGCAGGAGATCCGTCGTGCGGCGCGGCTCGTCAAGCCCCTCGCCCTGCCCCGTGCAGAAGACCATCTTCCTCGCGTTGTAAAGCTCGATATAGGGATGCTCGTTCGCCATATTGGGCAGGAAGTCGAGCGGTGAATTGTCGTAGAGCTGTGCATTGAGCCAACCACCGAAAAATGTCTTGGCATCGTAGGAACCGGCAAGCGAGATGAGTCCCGTAAAGAGATCGGGGCGACGCAGGAAGAGGATCGCCGCGTGAGCGCCGCCGAAGCCGCAACCGACGGAGACGGGAAGACGCGTCCAATCACTCAGCGAGCGCACAAAGGGCACGACTTCTTCGGCAACATATTCATAGTAAGCCTCCTGCCGATTGGCACGCCACTCGCGGTCGTCCGCGCTGAACCAGCTCTCACCGTCGATCGTATCGACCGCCACGAGGCGAATCATGCGTCCCTCAAGCCAACGCGCAAGCGTTTCCACCACGCCCGCCGCTTCATAGGCATCGGAAAGCATCTCTCGCGGCGGGAAGGCGAGCACGGGCGTGCCGTCTGCCCCATACGTTCGGACAGTCATTTCTTTCTGCAGCCGTTCGCTGTACCAGCGATCCACTCTCGTTTCCATATACATCCCCTCCCCATTGTTCCCTAATCATAACTATACTATACAACGTCTGTCGTGACAAGAAGAAACGGCTGCTACAAAAATTTGCAGCAGCCGTTTCTATTTTCCTCACCTACAGAACAGCGCGCACGAGCAAGAGTCCCGCCCATGCCGCCGCCACGCCGAAGGCGACGTTCGCCAGTACATTCCAGAGCGCTGAAAGCGCATTCGCGCCCTGCAGCAAGGTCAACGTCTCCATGCTGAAGGACGAGAACGTCGTGAAGCCGCCGAGAAAACCGACGGCGAGCAGAAAGCGCAGGTTCTCAGACAAAAGCGCGCCGCGCGGCAAAAGCGGCAAAACGCCGATAAGAAGTCCCATAAGGAAACTGCCTGACACGTTGACAAAGAGCGTGCCGCAAGGAAATGCCGACCCGAAGCGCACGGCGAAAAACGAAGTCGCCAAATAGCGGCAGACAGCGCCGAGGCCGCCGCCAAGAAAGACAAAGATATACTGCACTCCCATCGCTTACGCTCCATGCGCCTCGCGGACATCGGAGAGATCTTCGAGCGTCTTCTGCTTACTTTCCTTGCCGCAGGCGATGACGACGATCGAAATCAGCACGAATACGGACGCGAACAGAGCGAAGATCGTCTCAATGCCGACGGAGCCGGCGAGCAGCACGCCGACGAGCATCGGCGCGATCATGCCACCGATGCGTCCAAAGCCCGCCGCCCAGCCGCTGCCGAGCGCGCGCATCGCCGTCGGGTACTGCTCGGGCGTGTAGGTGTAGATGACGCCCCATGCGCCGAGGTTGAAGAAGCTCATGCCCGCGCCCCAGGCGAGAAGCGCCGACGACGATTCGGCAGCGCCGAAGAAGTAGCTGCAAACGCCCGACAAGAGCAGAAATGCGGACAATGTATACTTGCGTCCGATGACCTCGACGAGCCACGCGGCAGCAAGATAGCCGGGCAGCTGCGCGAGCGTCATCATCAGCACATACTCGAAGGTCTTGACGACGGCGAAGCCCTGCGCGTAGACGAGCGACGGCAGCCACATGAAGATGCCGTAGTAGCTGAAGACGATGCCGAACCACGTCAGCCAGAGCATCGCCGTGCGCAGACGGAAGCCCTTTTGCCACAGAGCGGCAAATCCCGTCTCTCTGCCGCTCTCTCTCGGCAATAGTTCATCTGCTGTAAACGGACGGTTTGCAAGGCCGAGCTTTTCCTCCAGATGGCAGACGATTTCCTTCGCCTCCTCGACGCGCCCCTTCGCGAGCAGGTAGCGAACGGATTCCGGCAGGTGCAGGCGGATGAGGAACACATAGAGTGCAGGCAGAGCGCCGAGGAGAAACGCGAGCTTCCAGCCGAACGTCGGAATGAAGAGATACGAGATGCAGGCGGCGACGAGCCAGCCGACGCCCCAGAAGCTCTCAAGAAGGACGATGAAACGTCCGCGCAACCGCGTCGGCGCATACTCGGTCATGAGCGTGACGGCGACGGGCAGTTCGCCGCCGAGGCCGAAGCCGACGAGGAAACGGAAGACGAGCAGCGATTCATAGCTCCAAGCCAGGGCGCAAAGCCCCGTCGATACACTGTAGAGCAGAACCGTCGCAGTGAAGACCTTCTTGCGCCCCCAACGATCAGCCAGAGATCCTGCCACGACCGCACCGAGCGCCATGCCGATAAGTCCCACGGAGCCAATCCAGCCCGCCTGCGCGGGACTCAGCCCCCAATCCTTGACCAAGAGCGGCAGGACAAAGGCGATCAGCCCCGTATCCATCGCATCAAAGAGCCATCCCAGACCCGTGACAAGGAGCATCTTGTAGTGAAAAGAGCCAATGGGCAATTCTTCCAAACGACGCAGCATAAACATCCACTTCCTTTGAAAATAAAATCATATCTTCTCCGCCCCGAACAAAGGCGTCGCCCTCTATTGTACCACCTATGCACCGCAGGTCAAGCCTTCCCTACAGGACGCAAAGAAGCGCCATCGCGAACGACGGCACTTCTTCCTAGGACAGACGCATCTTGAAATCCTCGTAGTCGAAGCGGCGCACGACCTGCCATGCGCCCATTTCATCGACGGCGACGATCGCGGGCAGCGGCATACCGTTGAAGGTGTTGTTCTTCACCATCGTATAGATCGCCATGTCGCCGAAGACGATGCGGCGGGAGGCAGCAAGCGGCGCATCGAACGAGTATGTGCCGATCGTGTCGCCCGCAAGGCACGTCGGCCCCGCGAAGGTATAGGTGAAGGGTTTCTCCCCTGCCTCGCCCGCACCCAGAACGGGCGGGCGGTACGGCATCTCGATGACGTCGGGCATGTGACATGCCGCCGACGTGTCGAGGATGGCGACAGGCGTATCGTTTTCAACGATTTCCAGTACCTCGGCGACGAGGAATCCCGCATCGAGCGCGATCGCCTCGCCCGGCTCGATATAGACCTTGAGTCCGTATTTCGTTTGCATACGCATAATGCACCGTTTCAGCAGGTCGATGTCGTAGCCCTCGCGCGTGATATGGTGTCCGCCGCCAAAGTTGATCCACTCCATCTGCGGCAGCCATGCGCCGAACTTCTCCTCGACGGCTTCGAGCGTCTCCGCCAGCGGCTCCGCCCCCTGCTCGCAAAGCGTATGAAAGTGCAGCCCCGTCAGCCCTTCCATCTTGTCGGGACGAAAATCGCCGCACTTGACGCCGAGACGCGAGCCAGCCGAGCATGGGTCATAGATCGCGTGCTCCTGCGTCGAATGCTCGGGATTGATGCGAAGGCCGCACGCGCAGCCGTGCTTCAAGGCAAACTCGCCGTACTTTTCCCACTGGGCGAAGGAGTTGAATACGATGTGATCGGCAATCTTGACGATCTCCGCCATGTCCGCCTCCTTGAACGCCGGCGAAAAGACGTGGTTCTCCTTGCCCTTCATCTCCTCGTATGCGAGACGTGCCTCAAAGAGGCCGCTCGCCGCCGAACCTGCGAGGTATTCGGCAATGAGCGGATAGAAGTGAAACATCGAAAACGCCTTCTGTGCCAGAAGCACATGTGCGCCCGTCTCCTGCTGCAAATCGCGCAGCACGGCGAGATTCCTGCGCAGAAGCTCCTCCATGACGACGTAGGCGGGCGTCGGCACGGCATGGAAAATTTCTGCGTATTTCTCGAATTTCCCGAAAGCCTCGCCCATCAATCGACAAGCTCCGGCGTGAAGCTCTCCTGCCACGGCAAGCCCCAGCGATTCAGCGCATCCATGAACGGATCGGGATCGAACTGCTCGATGTTATAGACGCCCGCGCCCTTCCATGTGCCGTTCATCACGAGCATCGCGCCGATCATCGCGGGCACGCCCGTCGTGTAGGAAACGGCCTGCGAGCCGACTTCCTTGTAGCACGCTTCGTGATCGCAGACGTTGTAGAGATAGTACGTCTTTTCCTTGCCGTCCTTCTTGCCGCGGAAGATGCAGCCGATGTTCGTCTTTCCCTTCGTCCTCGGACCAAGGCTCGCGGGATCGGGCAGAACTGCCTTGAGAAACTGCAGCGGAATGATCTTCTTGCCCTCGAACTCAATCGGCTCGATCGAAGTCATGCCGACATTTTCCAGGCACTTGAGGTGGCGCAGGTAGCTCTCGCCGAACGTCATGAAGAAGCGGATGCGGCGGATGCCGGGGATGTGGATCGCAAGCGACTCCAGCTCCTCGTGGTGCAAGAGGTACATGTCCTTCTCGCCGACCTCGGGGAAGTTGTAGACGCGCTTGATCTCCATCGGCTCCGTCTCAACCCACTTGCCGTTTTCCCAATAGCTTCCCTTCGCCGAAACCTCGCGGATGTTGATCTCGGGATTGAAGTTCGTCGCAAACGGATAGCCGTGATCGCCCGCGTTGCAGTCAAGAATGTCGATGTAGTTGATCTCGTCGAAATGATGCTTCAAGGCGTAAGCGGAAAAGACGCCCGTGACGCCCGGGTCGAAGCCCGAGCCGAGCAGCGCCGTGATGCCGGCTTCCTTGAAGCGATCATTGTACTCCCACTGCCATTTGTATTCAAACTTCGCCGTGTCCTCCGGCTCGTAGTTCGCCGTATCGACGTAATGCGTCTTCGTCGCAAGGCACGCGTCCATGATTGTCAGATCCTGGTACGGCAATGCGAGATTCAAGACGACATCGGGCTTCTCCCGCTCAATCAGGGCGATGAGCTCGTCCGTCTTGTCCGCATCCACCTGCGCCGTCGTGATTTTCGTCTTGCCGCCCGCGAGCTTTTCCTTCAATGCGTCGCACTTTGCCTTCGTGCGGCTCGCAATGCAGATTTCCTCAAAGGCGTCGCTGTTCTGGCAGCACTTGTGCACGGCGACGCTTGCGACGCCGCCCGCGCCGATGATCAAAGCCTTTCCCATGATTTTCCTCCTGTCGTCAACTCAAGGGCGTTCGCCGCCCGCATCAAACTATCTCTGCACCGCGAATCGCCGGTTCTTCCCAAGCGAGAAGCATCTCTCTGAGGAGCTTCAAGGCCACCGCCGTCGATGCGCCGCTCGCATCGTAGTGCGGCGACAGTTCGACCATGTCGCAGCCGACGATGCGGTCGAGCCGCAGCGTCTTTCGGAGCGCACGAAGAAGATCGAGGAAGCTCACGCCGCCCGGCTCGGGCGTGCCCGTACCGGGAAAAACACTCGGATCGAGCACATCGAGATCGAGCGTCAGGTACACGGGCTTTCCCATGAGTTCAGCAAGACTCCATTCAAGCCCCGTGAAATCAAAGCGCTGCAAATGTGTGTGCTCCTTCGCCCAGAGGAATTCCGCGCGCTCGCCGCTCCGTATGCCAAACTGATGAATGCGCCCGTCACCCAGGATGTCCCAGGCGCGGCGCATGACCGTTGCGTGCGAGAGCTTCGCACCCAAGTAATCATCGCGCAAGTCCGTATGTGCATCGAAATGCACGATATGGAGATCTTTATAGCATTCGGCGAGCGCACGCACGACGGGAAGCGTCACGAGATGCTCGCCGCCGATCATGAAGGGCTTCTTGCCATCGGCGAGCAAGTCCCGCGCAAAGTCCTCGATCTGCCCTAAAGCGCGAGCCGTATCGCCAAAGCAAAGCTCCAAGTCGCCGCCGTCAAAGACGCGCGCCTCCTCCATATCAAGGTCGAGATATGGGCTGTACGTCTCCAGCCCGTACGACTCGGCACGCATCGTGCGGCTCGCAAAGCGCGTGCCCGGGCGAAACGACGTCGTCGAATCGAAAGGTGCGCCGAAGAGCACGATGCGCGACTCTTCATACGATGTGTCGCAGCCCAGAAAAGTTTCTACATTATCTTTCAACATCGCGCAGCATCTCCTCCACATAGGTCGGCAAGGCGAAGGCGCCGATATGCAGCTTCGTATTGTAGTAGCGCGTCTTGATGCCGAGCCGCTTCCAACGCTGCCAATCAACGCCCTCGATGGGCGCACGCTTCTTCGACGCGAAGCCGAAGAGCCAGTGCCCCGACGGATACGTCGGGATATGCGCCTGATAGACGCGGCTGACAGGGAACGACTCGACAATGCGCTTGTGTGCACGCTGCATGGCATAGGCATCATCCTTGTAAAACGGGCTTTCATGCTGATTGACCATGATGCCGTCCTCGTGCAGAGCCTTGAAGCAGTTGCCGTAGAACTCCTTTGTAAAAAGCCCCTCGCCCGGCCCGAAAGGATCGGTCGAATCCACGAGGATCAAATCGTATTCGTCCTCGGGCTGGCGGATGAAACGCAGTCCGTCCTCGAAAAAGAAGCGAATGCGCTCGTCCGAAAGGCACGCCGCTGTCTGCGGCAAGTGCTCGCGGCACGCCTCGACGACCATCTCGTCGATCTCCACGAGGTCGATGCGCTCGACGCTTTTGTAGCGCAGAAGCTCGCGCACCGTGCCGCCGTCGCCGCCGCCGATGACGAGGATGCGCTTCGCCTCGGGATTGACGCACATCGGCACATGCACGATCATCTCATGGTAGATGAACTCATCCTTCTCCGTCAGCATCATATAGCCGTCGATCGTCAGAAACCGCCCAAACTCCGGCGATTCAAAAATGTCGATACGTTGGAACTCGCTCCTGCCCGAGTAGATTTGCCGATCAACCTTGATGGAAAAGCCCGCATTCTTCGTGTGCTTCTCCGTAAACCAAAGATTCATGCCTCAGTCTCCTTCATCACGTTGAGCCGTCGGATCTCCATATCCTCAGGCCCCGTCAGCGAGCAGCCCTTCTTCTTCGCGTAGCGGATATAATCGAGGATGTCCGCCGTCACAAGCTCGCCCGGTGCGAGGATCGGAATGCCCGGCGGATAGCACATGACGAATTCGCCCGCAACGCGCCCTGCCGTCTCGGCGATGGGAAGCGCCTCCTTCTCAGCGTAGAACGCTTCCTGCGGGCCGCAGACGATCTTCGGGCTGATGTACTCGACCTCCAGCATATTTTTCGGCGGCTTCTTATAGTTGCGGCGAATTTCGGCAAGCGCGGATACGAGACGCTCAATGTCCTTGGGACGGTCGCCGATTGAGACGTAAGCGAGGAGGTTCGCCATGTCGCCGAACTCCGTCTGAATGTCGTACTCGTCGCGCAAAAGGTCGTAGACCTCGATGCCCGCAAGCCCCAGAGAGCGCGTGAAGATCGAAAGTTTCGTGACATCGAAATCGAATACGGCGTCGCCGTCGGCAAGCTCCTTCGCATAGGCATAGTAATCGCCGATCGCATTGATCTCAGAACGTGCATACTCGACGTGACGGATGACCTTGTCGATTGTCTCGCGCCCGCGAATCGCAAGGTTGCGCCGCGAGATGTCGAGGCTTACCATGAGGAGGTACGACGCGCTCGTCGTCTGCGTGAGATTGATAATCTGATGCACATAGCCCTCGTGCACGCGCTCGCCAATCAAGAGGAGCGAGCTTTGCGTCAGAGAGCCGCCCGACTTGTGCATGCTCGCCGACGCCATGTCCGCGCCCGCCGCCATGGCGGAAATGGGCAAATGATCGTGGAAGTAGAAGTGCGTGCCGTGCGCCTCGTCGGCGAGGAGCAGCATGCCGTGCGCATGGGCGAGATCAGCGATGGCGCGGATGTTCGAGCATATCCCGTAATACGTCGGATTGTTGACGAAGATCGCCTTCGCGTCCGGGTTCTCCTCGATCGCACGCTCGACATCGGCGAGCCTCATGCCGAGCGCGATGCCGAGCCGCCGATCCATCTGCGGATTCACATAGACAGGAACGGCGCCCGAGAGGATCATCGCGTTGATGACGCTTCGATGCACATTGCGCGGCAGGATGATCTTCTCGCCGCGCTTCGCCGCCGTCAGAATCATCGCCTGCACCGAACTCGTCGTGCCGCCGACCATGAAGAAGGCATGCGCCGCGCCGAACGCCCGCGCCGCCAACTCCTCCGCCTCACGAATCACCGATACAGGATGACAGAGATTGTCGAGCATCTTCATCGAATTGACATCGACGGAAAGGCACTTCTCGCCGAGGAAGTCCACAAGCTCCGCATTGCCGCGTCCGCGCTTGTGCCCCGGCACGTCAAAAGGCACGACGCGCCTGCTCTTGAAGCGCTCCAGAGCTTCAAGAACAGGCGCCCTGTCCTGCGTATAGTAGTCGAATGCTTCCAATCCTTCTTTTTCCTCCCAAAGAGCAAAGCGCGAAGCCTCGCTCAGAATACATTGCTGCCGCTGTAGATCTCAATCATCTCGCGCCGCAGGCTGTTGCTGATCGCGAGCCGCGTCTTCGGCGGTATCTCGTAAATATCCGTATTGAAGAGGTAATTCTGCAGCTCGATTTCCTTGATGAGCATGCGCGTGTGGAAAATATTCGCCTGATAGACATTGATGTCCATGGCGTCGTACGTCGCCAAAGTCTCCGACTTGATATACTCTTGAATCGACGACATCTTATCGTCCATGAAGAGCTTCTTTCCCGTCACATCTCGCGTGAAGCCGCGCACGCGGTAATCCATCGTGATGATGTCCGAATCGAACTTGCCAATGAGGTAGTCGAGCGTCTTCAAAGGCGTGATCTCGCCGCACGTCGCCACGTCGATGTCGACGCGAAACGTCGCGATGCTCGTCTCGGGATGGAACTCGGGGTATGTATGCACGGTCACATGACTCTTGTCGAGGTGCGCGACGATCTCGTCATTCATCAGCGGCTTCTTGTGCCCTGCTGCATCCTCTTCCGAAATGAGGAAGGTCACGCTCGCACCCTGCGGATCGTAATCCTGCTTCGAGATGCTCAGGACATGTGCGCCGATCATCTCTGTCACGCGCATGAGGATCTTCGTCAATCGCTCTGAGTTGTACTGCGAGTCAATATATTTGATGTAGTCCTGCTGCTCGCGCTGCGATTTCGCATAGCAAATATCGTAGATATTAAAGCTCAAAGACTTCGTCAGATTATTGAACCCGTATAACTTCAGCTTTCCTTCCAACCCGAACGTCCCATCCTTCCCTTGGCTGACAAGAAAAGGCAGACAACGAGCTATCGCTGCGTCACCTGCCGTTCATTTTCGTTTTTGCTAGCTCTGCCTTATTATAATGGAAATTTCGTGCTTTGACAAGACTTCATCACTGCAAGCTGGAGGACAACTCACCCTTTGACGAGCACTGCATGAGCGAATTATTTTCCTTACACAGAAAATTTCAAGGCTTGAAATTCATGCGCCGCAAAAGTGTCAAAAACTCCTGCGCGGCAGGCGTGAGATGTCGTTCCTTCTCCCGCACGATGACAATGCTGCGCGTCAGGGCAGTCTCATCCAAGGCAATAGTACAAAGCAAGCCTGCTGCCTTTTCTAAAATAATGGACTTTTCCGGCAGAATGGAAATGCCGATGCCATGCATCGTTGCCTGCTTGATTGCCTCTTGATGACTGATAAAAAGAGGCTGCTCCAAGGAAAGTCCGAATGGCACAAGCTTCTGATGCAAGAACTTATAGATGGACGAGGAGCGATCCTTAATGATAAAAACCTCACGATTGAGTTCTGCCGTGTGAATACTCGCACACTGACCTAGAGGATGCGACGGTGCTACTGTCACATATAAAGTATCCGCCTGCCATGGCTCCACGATATAACGCTCCTCATCTATCGAAATGTAATCCGAAAGCAGGATAAACTCCAACTCATAATTCTCCAGCATCTGAATTAGCTTCCGTGACGAATTGATCGTCATATCGAGGGTAATGCCAGGACAATGTTTATGAAATGCGGCGAGGCAAGGCGGCAACAAATATACGCCGATGAAATTTGTCGCACCGAAGCGCAAACTTCCCTCGTCAAGTCTTTCAATTTGTCGGATATGTTCACGCGCATTGCGATAATTTGCAAGAATATTACTGGCATACGGTCGTAGGTATTCACCATAAATCGTCAGTGAAGAATGCTTCTTCGTACGATTGAACAAGGGAACTTTGAGTTCATTCTCCAAACTCTGAATCTGCTTGGACAGAGCTGGCTGGGAAATAAACAGCTCATCTGCTGCTCGTGTAAAACTGCCCGTATTCGTCAACACAAGAAAAGCATGTAATTTTTCCAAATCCATATAATGTGCCTCCTCTTTCATTGTCTCCATATCATCATAACACATCGTTATCTATATGAAAATATAATCGAATTGTATTATGAAAAAAGTCTGTTTATAATGAAGGTGAAAATTCAGAGAGAGTAGTTCAACGTAAGGAGATGAAGAAATGAAAAACTCTGAAGAAAAGAACAAAAAATCCTTGGCATGGGTAGGCATACCGCTTTCCGTAGTGGTTTTCTTGCTGATTTATCTAATGCCGCGTCCCGAGGGATTGACCGCAGTGAGTCAAGCTGCCTTGGCGATGTTCTCCGCCGCCTTGATTCTCTGGGTCGCTAAGCCGATTCCGATTTACCAGACATCTATTTTAGCTATCCTCTTGTTGCCGATGCTCGGCATCGTCAAGAAGCAGTCCGTGGCGTTCGGCACGCTCGGTTTCGACATCATTTGGCTGATGGTGGCGGCTTTCGTCCTTACGTCTGCCATGAGCACATCGAATCTTGGCAAAAGAATCGCACTCATCTTAGTGACACGTTTCGGAAAGACACCGACGAAGATGCTGGCGATCCTTGTTGTCGTCAACTTCGTCCTAGCATTCTTTGTTCCATCGACTACGGCACGTGCTTCCTTGATCATGCCGATTGCACTCGTTCTCCTTGAAGTCTACCGTGCAATTCCGGGCGAAAGCAAGTTCGGCAAGCTGATGATGCTGCAAGGCGTACAGAACAACGCTTTCGCAACCTCCGTCGTCATGACGGCAACTGCAGCACAAGTGCTTGCCTTAGGTTTCATCAATCAACAAACGAACGCCTCCATCGGCTATATGGACTGGCTGCTCGGCTCATTTCCCCAAGCAGTTCTCACGGCAGGCATTGCTTTCATCATTGGACTCAAGATGTATGATTTCAAAGGCGAGCTCGGAAACTCATCCGAAAAAGCAAGTACCCTGCTACAAAAACAACTCGACGATCTCGGCGCAATGAGCGTCCAAGAGAAAAAGACGACGGTCATCTTTTTGCTCACGTTATTTTTATGGGCAACTGGCGATTACCAAAAAGCGCTGCTCGGCGTATCAATCAGCACGGAACAGACGGCTGTTCTCTCCATGCTGCTGTGTTTCTTGCCGCGCATCGGCGTGCTCACATGGAAGGATGCCAACATCAAATGGGATTTGATGTTGTTTTCCGCCGGTGCATATGCTGTCGGTAACGCGCTCAACGACTCGGGCGGCGCTTCCTGGGCAATCAGCCGACTGATCGAAGCGGTCGGGCTTGACAAAATGAGCCACGAGTTCGTCGCCATCTCCTTGATTTTCATTTCCGTGTTCAGCCACTTGATCTTCACGAGCAAGACGGTGCGCACAACCATCTTGATTCCCGCCGTCATTGCGCTCGCTTCACAGCTCGGCATGAATCCCGTATCGCTTGCACTCGCCTGCGCCTTCTCGATTTCCTGTACGATCACACTGCCGCCGCACTCGAAAGTCAACACCTTGTATTTCGGTACAGGATATTTTGAAGTGCGCGACGAATTCATCTTCGGTTTGATTTCCTGTTTTGTCTGTGCAGTCGCCATCAGTTTGGTATACTTCTTCTGGTTGCCGATTGTATTGGGGTGAAAATATGATGAAAAATAAAATTCTTTTGACGATTGCCGATGGCTTGGGTGATCGCCCATGCGAATCCTTAGGCTGGAAAACACCGCTTGAAGCGGCAAAAAAAGAAAATCTCAATGCCATCGCCGCAGCAGGCTCCTCGGGGCTCATGGATCTTCATGCCTGCGGCACACCCGTGGGCACAGATCTCGGGCACATGATTCTCTTTGGCTACGGCTTGGAGGATTATCCTGGACGCGGGCCAATCGAAGCATTCGGTGAAGGCCTTCTCCTCCAGAAAGGCGACGTAGCATTTCGCGCCAACTTCGCAACGGTCGATTCTGCGAACATGGTACTCGACCGCCGTGCCGGACGCATACGAACAGGTACAAAGGATCTTGCGCACCTCTTGCATGGCTATAAAATTGACGATGTAGAAGTGCTCTTCCAAGAGGCGACAGAACACCGTGCCGTGCTCGTGCTGCGCGGCCCATCGTTGAGCGCCGCCGTAACAGACAGCGACCCCAAAAAGGAAGGCCTGCCTTATCGAAAGGTTGAGCCAAAAGATACGAGTATGGAAGCTGCACGCACCGCTGACCTGCTCAACCGCCTCCTGCCCGAATTCGGTGAAATCCTCGCGGATGCTCCGTTGAACAAGGAACGTACCCAAGCAGGACATCCCCCTGCCAACTTCCTCTTGACACGCGGCGCAGGACAGATGCCAAAGCTCGCAAAGATGACGGAGAAATATGGCTTTACGGGCGCATGCGTCGCTGCTGAAAGCACTGTGCTCGGCGCTGCACGACTCGCTGGCTTCGACACGATAACAGAAAGCTGCCTGACGGGCAACTTGGATACCGATGTCGAACGCAAGGCGCGTCTTGCCATCGACGCACTCAAAAACCACGATTTCGTCTGCCTCCACTTCAAAGCAACCGACCTCATGGGACACGACAACAATCCCACAGGCAAAGTGCATGCTGTCGAACATTACGATACAATGCTCGGATATGTACGCACATACCTGTCCGAAATTCATGATGCAAATGTAATCGTTGCCATGGCCGCCGATCACTCGACACCGTGCGAGCGCCGTGAACACAGCGGTGATCCCGTGCCCATCGTCATCGCCAGCCACAACATCCGCAAAGACAATGTCATAGTATACGATGAGATGCATGCCGCACGCGGCGGTTTGCTGCGCATGACGGGACGTATGTTCCACGACTTCTTGCTTGACTATCTCGAAGTGATGCCCAAGCGCGGGAATTGAGAGTGATTTCACATCGTTATCATGTCGCTGCCAAACGAGAAAGCCCCGAGAATTCCTCTCGGGGCTTTCTCATATAAATAGATAAATCTCGTACACCTGTCACTTATCACACAACTTTACGATGAAAGTCCAAAAAGTCCGGCCCGAAAGGGGCAGGCTGATTGGCAAAGTCCGTGGAATCAGGCAGATAAAGAATGTCGGCAACTTTTTCTGCAGAACTCCATCCGCTATTTCACATATACGACGATAAAACTCGATATGCTCTTTTTATCGTCGCATAAGAATCCTCGGCTTCTCTTTTCATTGTTTCCATCAAATAAAACGTACTCCATATCGTTTGCTAAACGAAATGCGGCTTCTCATTTCTCAGCGCAAGATTCTTTTCTTGATGGATTGACTTCCATCTGCCGAAATATCATCTTCTTCCGCACTTTCTGTAGTCTGTTTCAATATTTCAAGATTCTTCGCTGAAAGCGCCCGTTCGGCAGAACCATCATCGGCATCATCATCATTGACCGCAGCCTCCGGCGTATCCTTCGACTTCATTTTTGACGCCGCCTCCTCGGCTTCTTCACCGCGCGCCTGTGCATTCAAACGGTTCTCGCGCTCTGTCAATTCATGTTCTTCCTGTTTTGCTTCTGCCAGCCAGCCATCAAGACCGGACGAATTCTTTTCCATCTCCGCGATCTCTCTTAGCGCGGTTGCGTCTGATGCAGAATCTCTCGAAAGAAGCGTTCCCATAGACTCTTCGAGCGCTTTTTTTGCCTGGTTTTTCAAACCATAAATCATGGAGATTTTATCTTCTGGCGATAGGGCGATCACCTCATCTTTTACCTGATTACGTTCTTTTACAAGAATCGCTTTATCATCTGCAGAAAGATTGTCATCCTGCAGTTGCTTTTCTATCTCTGTCAGTCTTGCTTTGGAATCCCGCACAAAATCCTTTTTATCATCCATATTCTGCAATTCCAATTTGGAGCCGGACACCCCCGTGTCCCGTTCAAGAATCTTTCCTTGCCGGTCAGCTTCCTGATTCATGGCACGAGCCTTATTGCTGATGGATACTTCAACAGCATTATGGATGACAGAATGCGTCTCCTTGCTGGCTGCTGCATTGGCTGCATCCCCATAGGCAGCAGAAGCAGCTCCTCGTGCACTCAGTCCAACAGGAACTTTAGAAACCTGCATATGGATTCATCCTTTCCTTAAGAACAATGAGCCTTCCACTATATTTTAATAGCTTATCTTTTAATCGTAATTTATACGCATATTTTAAATAAATAATATCATTTAGTCTTTATTAGCTTCGAGATTTAAGCCCTACAAAGACAAAACCACCCCGAGAAATATTCTCGGGGTGGTCATCTGTACCGCCTGTATCTGCCGTTTATAGGACAGCTATTCTCACTTCGCCATAAGCTTCGCGAGCTTGTTCGCGAAGTCCACGGGATTCTCGGGCAGGATGCCTTCGATGATCAAAGCCTGCGTGTAGAGGAGGTCACAGTAGTCCTTGAAGTCCTCCGTATCCTTGCCTGCTTCGTGCAAGGCCTGTAGGCGCGTGAAGATTTCATGGTGCGGGTTGATCTCAAGGATGCGGCGCGCCTTGAACATCGGGTTGTCCATCTCGGAGAACGTGTGCTCCATCGAGAGACTTGGCCCCATCGCGTCCGCCACGAGGCAGACGGCGCTCGACTTGAGACGCGAGGTCAGCTTAACTTCTGCCACGCGGTCGCCCAAGGCTTCCTTGACGTCCTTCAGAAGATCGTCGTTCTTCTTCTGGATGTCCTCCGTCTCCTTCTTCGCCTCCTGCGACTCGGCGTCGTCAAGGTCGAGGTCGCCGCGGCTGATCGAGTGGAACTTCTTGCCCTCGTATTCGCGCAGCGTCTCAATCGTGAACTCGTCGACGGGGTCGGTCAGGTAGAGGACTTCGATGCCCTTCTCGCGCAACAGTTCCATCTGCGGCAATTTCTCGATCGTCGCCTTGTCCGTGCCCGTCGCATAGTAGATTTCCTTCTGGCTCTCGGGCATGCGCGAAACATATTCCTTGAGCGTTGCGAGCTTGCCTTCTTTCGAGCTGAGGAAGAGCAGCAAGTCCTTGAGCTTGTCAGCCGTGTTCTCGCCGCTGTAGATGCTGTTGTAAATGCCGATCTTCAGCGACTTGCCGAATTCCGCCCAGAACTTTTCGTACTTCTCACGTTCGTTCTTCAGCGTGCGCTCCAAAGTCTTCAGGATGTTCTTCTCAAGATTCCTGCCGATGGTCTTAAGTTCGCGGCTCTGCTGCAGAAGCTCGCGCGAGATGTTGAGCGAGAGGTCGGGCGAATCGACAAGCCCTTTCATGAAGCGCAGGTAATCGGGCAGGAGATCCTTGCACTTGTCCATGATGAAGACGTGGCGCGAGTAGAGCTGCACACCTGGCTCGAAGTCTGTATGATAAAGGTTGAAAGGTGCATGTGCCGGAATGAAGAGCAGCGCCGTGTACTCGACCGCGCCTTCCGCCTTCGTGTGGAAGATCTCCATCGGGTCTTCCCACTCGTGGAATTGATTCTTCAAGAACTCGTTGTATTCCTCGGGCTTGATATCGCTCTTGTTCTTCGTCCATAGCGGCGTCATGGAATTGAGCGTACGTACCTCCGTGCGCTTCGTCTTCTCCGCGCCCTCGATGGGCTTGCCATCCTCGTCTTTCGGCGTTTCCTCGATCTCGAAACTCATCTTGATCGGGTAGCGCACATAATCCGAATACTTCTTGACGAGACCTTCGAGCTTGTACTTGTCGAGGAAGTTCTCCTCAGTCTCTGTACCGTAGTATTCCTTGGCGAGCGTGATGACGATCGTCGTGCCATGCTTCTCCTTGTCGCACTCTTCTATGCTGTAGGTGCCGTCGCCCGTCGATTCCCAGCGTATCCCCTGCTTCTCGCCCGCCTTGCGCGTGAGGATCGTGACCTTCTCGGCGACCATGAAGGCGGAGTAGAAGCCCACGCCAAACTGACCGATCAGCTCCTTCTCGTCAACCGCCCCGTTCTCTTCCTTCGTACGCTGCAGCTGCTCCAAGAACGCCTTCGTTCCCGACTTCGCAATCGTGCCGATGTTCTCGACGACTTCCTCCGCCGTCATGCCGATGCCGTTGTCCGAGATGGAAAGCGTATGCGATGCCTCATCTGGCACGAGGAAGATCTCCGCACTCTCGTCACCCTCTCGCAATGCGCTGTCCGTCAAGGCAGCGAAATGCAGCTTATCGAGCGCATCCGACGCGTTGGAAATAAGCTCCCGCAAAAAGATCTCGTGATTCGTATAGATGGAATGAATCATCAAGTCGAGAAGCTGTTTTGTTTCTGCCTGAAATTCATGCTGTACTTTTGCCATGAAAAAATCCCCTTTACACAAACTACACGCACAAACGTCCACTTCGTGGACATTGTGCGCCGCCCTTACAGAAACCTAGCCAATCGGTCTGCGTCTTCGGCTTGACCTCTTGGGGCTTCATAGTAGAAATGCACGGGAGGCGAAGCGCTGTGCGCCGTCCGTTCCCGTGCATTATCATACTATATAAAAGTCAAAAAGTCAACATCCCTTGCATAGCTCACAAATCTTTGAGCGTCGAAATGCCCGCGCGGAATTCCGAAACGTTTTTCGCCGTAATTTCGGGGTTGTCGATCAACTCGATCTTGAAGGCGCGACCCTTTTCCGAGCGCAGGAAGACGACTGCCATCTGCGTGTCTGCCGTCGCTTCGGTGTCAAGCTCTCCGTCTCCGTCCGTATCAACCATGATGGTCTTCGCGGTCACGGCGAAGACGCCCTTCGTCTTTGCCGTGATCGGTATGATATCGACGACAGCGTAAGCACTGTTTTCCTTCAACTGTGTCAGAAGAAGCGCCTCATCCTTCTGTGAGAGCTTCGTGAGATCAGGCAGATCCCCCTTGGCGAAGCCATCGGGGATGATGATCCAAGCCTTGTTGATCTTGTAGCCATCGTTGGCAAAGACGAGCACGCTGCCCTTCTCATCCTCATTCAGCACACTTGCGGGCAAAACGCCAAGCGGCTTCGTCGGACACATGATACTGTAGCCTTCCTCCTTGTTCGTATAGGTGTAAGGCTCCGCACCCGCTGTCTGCGGCATCACTGCTGTCACTGCGAACATCGCACAAAAGGCGAGGGCTACAGCAAAAATCTTCTTCAGCTTCATAAAAAATCTCCTTTCCCAACTCCCAAAATATCGGCAGAACGACATCTTGCTGTTCATGCCATCATACAACGAAAAATCTAGAGCCTCCTTACATTTGCTTAAATAATCAGCGATAAAGGCTGAAACTTGTCTAAAAGGCTGTGTGACAAAATTGTGTTCCATTCAATGTGAATCATCTAGGGAAGCGCTGATAAAATGAGGTCGCCCAGATTTGCACAGATGCGCTGTATCTATCGAGGAGACAAACCGCAGGCGTAGCGGTGCTACGTCGAGGATTTGTCGACGACGAGAGGACAGCGCAGATGTGTGAAGATGGGTGGCTGAATTTATCAGTGATTCCCTAGAAGCAGATCTCGCACCATGGAGAGCGCCGCTTCTGTCGACTGACGCTTGACCTCCGTGCGCACGCCATCGAAAATATGACGTTCCACGTGCACCGCCCCCGCCGTGGCGACGGCGATATAGACAAGTCCCACGGGCTTCTCTGCCGTCGCGCCGCCCGGCCCCGCGATGCCCGTGATGCCGACGCCGATATCGGCGGGAATCGCCCGGCGCACGCCCTCCGCCATCTCTCGCGCCGTCTCCTCGGACACGGCGCCGAACGCCTTGAGCGTCGCCTCGTGCACGCCGACGAGCGAAGCCTTGACCTCGTTCGTATAGGAGACGACTGCGCCCATGACATAGGCAGAACTTCCCGCGACATCGGTCAGGCGGCTCGTCAGAAGACCGCCCGTACACGACTCGGCGCAGGCGATCGTCATGCCGCACTCACGCAGCAGTCGTCCGACAAGCGCCTCCAACGACTCCCTTTCCTCGGCCATGCTTGCACACCCTTCCAAAATCCTTCCGCCTTTCGTTTCCTAAGCGTCGCCGCCCGTACATCGTACAAACCGTATCCTCAGTCGACAAGCTCGCCGACCGCATCGTAGGTGAAGCCCTGCACGATGCGCACGCGCACGATGTCGCCCGGCCGGCTCGCCGCATCGCCTTCGATGAAGATCTGCCCATCGACGCCCGGCGCTTCGCGATAGGAGCGTCCGAAGGCAAGATTCGGCTGCTCCTCATCGCGGCCTTCGACGAGCACATCAAGCTCCCTGCCCTCAAGCCCCTGGTTCAGTTCCTCCGAAATCTTACACTGCACGCTCATGAGATCATGGTAGCGCTCCTGCACGACATCCTCGGGCACTTGACGCGGCATGGAAGCGGCAGGCGTATCCTCCTCCTGAGAATAGGTGAAGATCCCCACTTTCTCAAAGCGCTGCTCGATGAGGAAGCGGCGCAGCGTCTGGTACTGCGCATCCGTCTCGCCGGGAAAGCCCACGATGAAGGTCGAGCGAACAGCGACGTTCGGTATGCGCTTGCGAATCTTTTCGAGAAGCGTCACAACCTCCTCCTGCGTATCGGGGCGGCGCATCGACTTCAAGATGGAATTGTGCGCATGCTGCAGCGGCAAGTCGACGTACTTGCATATCTTCGGCTCCTGCGCAATCGTCGTGATGAGTTCATCGGTGAAATTCTTCGGATAGCAGTAGAGCACACGCAGCCACTCGACCTTCTCGATTTTCACAAGCTCCTGCAAGAGACGCGCCAAGGACGGCTCGCCGTAGATGTCTTTGCCGTAATACGTCGAATCCTGCGCGACGAGTATGATCTCCCGTACGCCCTCGGCGGCAAGGCGTGTGACCTCGCGCTTGATATCGTCCATCGATCGGCTGCGAAAGCGTCCGCGAATCAGCGGAATGGCACAGAATGCGCAGCGATGATCACAGCCCTCAGCGATCTTCACATAAGCTGTATAGGCAGGTGTCGTCAGAATACGCGGCGTCTTCGCATCGTAGACAATCTCATTCTCTCCTGCCAAGACGATGCGGTTGCCCGCCAGAGTCTCACGCACCGCCTCCATGATGCGGTTCCATGCACCCGTGCCGATGATGGCATCGGCCTCGGGCATGTCGTCCAAAAGCTCCTGATGATAGCGTTCCCCGAGACAGCCTGCGATGATGAGCGAACGACAGCAGCCCGTTTCCTTGTACTCCGCCATATTGAGCACCGTCGTGATGGATTCCTCCTTCGCCGACTGGATGAAAGCGCATGTATTGACGATGATGATCTCCGCTTCTGCCGGATCGGGCGTAAGTTCGATGCCGTTGTCCTGTAAGATACCGAGCATGACTTCCGTATCGACGAGATTCTTGGCGCAGCCGAGGCTGATGAATCCTGCTTTCAAAAAATTTCCCCCTCAAGGTATATTCAAGGTATATCAAGCATAAGGGGAGGAATCCATAGATTCCTCCCACCATCATCTTTTACTGCAGCCGCACTTCCTTCACCCAACGATCCAAGAGATCGTGACGCTGGCTCGGGCTGAAATCCTGCGACCTGGAAAAGAGCACGACGTCTTTCCCTGGAAAAGACTTATAGGCGATCGTCACAGGATTGAGCGGCACGAAGAAGAACTCCCGGCTCTGCAGGGTGAGCTGCGCTTCATCGCTCAGCAGCCACTCCGCAAAGGCCTCCGCCTGCTCCTCGTTCTTTGCTCCCTCGACCAGTCCCACACCCGTCAGCGTGTACGCCGTGCCGTCCTCGGGGTAGATGATCTGCAAGGGATAGCCCTGATGGATGTAGCGCATGACCTCGCTCTGCACGGCGACGGAAATGTCGACCTCGCCCATGCCCGCCATGCGGACAGGCGTCGAAAGGTATTTGGAATACTGCACGACCTTGGGCTGTATGCCGCGCAGGATGTCATACGTCGCCGCATCGCCGAACTGCGACATCATGGAGAAGAAGAGATTCGCCGACGCATCCGCCGCAAAAAAGTCGGTAATGCCGACGCGCATCCCCTGCATCGTGGCAAGTTCCGTCCACGTATTGGGCACGCGCGGCACAGTACGCACATAGTCGCGGTTGGCACAGAATACGACGGGATCGTACCAGATGCCCGTCCACGCAGCAGACGCATCCTTGAAGGACGCGCTGACCGAATCCGTGCTCTCCGAAACGTACGGCTGCAGAGCACCGTCTGCCGCCGCCTTCTCCAATGTCGCACGATCAGCAAGCACGAGATCCGCCCCGTCCTTGCCGATCGCGGCATCCTGGTGCAGCTTCTGCAAAACCTCGGCCGAACTTACGGGAACGAAGTTCACCTGCACGCGCTTTGCCTTTTCGTATCCTTCAGCAAGGATTCCCGCATGCTCGGGCGGCAAGGTCGTATATACCGTGACGGACTGCTGAGGCCGCTCCCGCCGCGTCCTGTCCGCATGCCCCGCCAAATTGTCCGAAATCGTCGCGATCAAAAGAACCAGCATGAACGCCACGAGGAGCAGGGATGTATATCGTCGCATCGCTTTCCCTCCTTGGTTCTTATCGAAGCGCCGATCATTTCAGCGCTTCCTTGAAAGTATATCATTGGGTACATTATACATAAAATGCCGCACTTATACAACTGTCTATACATGCCAGCATATATATGCTATCATGTATATGTTAGCATATACGTGATATTCTTATTAAAGGAGCGGATATATATGACTGTGACTGTACATCTAAATCCTCGCGATGCCCGTCTTTTCAAAAAACATGCCGCTCGATCCGGCATGACCTTATCTGATTTCGCCGCAAAAGCCATGCGTGAACGTATAGAAGATGAACTTGACCGACAAGCATACGAAGAGGCGATGAAAGAATTTCGTGCCAATCCCGTTACCTATACGCTGGATGAAGTCGAAAAGGAGCTCGGACTTTCGTGAATTATCGTGTCGTTTTCACTGCACAAGCAAAAAAATCACTGAAAAAGTTCGATCGTCATATATCTGCCAAGATTACCTCGTGGATTCGACACAACCTTGAAGGATGCAGCAATCCGCGCCTGCACGGCAAAGCTCTATCTGCAAATCGAAGCGGACAATGGCGCTACCGCATTGAAGACTATCGTTTGATTGCAGAAATTCAAGACGATAAAATCATCATACTAATCGTATCCATCGGTCATCGTCGTGATGTTTATGATTGAAATTCTATTCCAGATGTACTCAAAGAGGGTTCAGAACACCTGCCAGGTGCTCTGAACCCTCTTTATTATTTTATGCCGAACGATTTCAAACGCCGTATTCTTTCGCCAGCTTCTCAAAGAGCGGCAGAGAGCGTTCGATCGTCTGCTCCTTGATGCAGTAGGACGCGCGGAAGTGTCCGGGGCAGCCGAAGTCCGTGCCGGGGACGAGCAGGAGGTCGTACTTCTTGGCGCGCTCGCAGAAGGCATAGTCGTCCGCCTCCAACGACCGCGGGAAGAGGTAGAACGCGCCCTGCGGCTTGACACACGAGAAGCCCGCGCGCACGAGTCCCTCGTAGAGCATCGTGCCGTTTTTCTCGTACGGCGTTATATCCGAGGACAGCCTCGCGCAGCGCGCGACGACGAACTGCCACAAAGATGGCGCATTCACATGCGTGAGGACGCGCGCCGCACCTGCGACAGCGCCGTAGACACTCGAAAAATCCGCGACCTCATCGGGCACGACGATGTAGCCGATGCGCTCTCCTGCAAGCGAGAAGGACTTGCTGTACGAATAGCAGACGAGCGTATTCTCGTAATACTTCGTGATGTACGGCACCTCGCAGCCGTAAGCGATCTCGCGGTACGGCTCATCGGAAATGAGGAAGATCGGATGATCGTATTCCTGCTGCTTCTTGCGAAGAAGTGCGGCAAGCTCTTTGATCGTCTTCTCAGAGTATACGGCACCGCTCGGATTGTTCGGCGAATTGACGATGACGCCCTTCGTCCTGGGCGAAAGACGCTCCTCCAAGGCGGCGAAGTCGATCTGAAAATCCTCCGTCTTGGCGGGCACGACGCGAAGATTCGCGCCGACGGACTCGACAAAGCAGCGATACTCGGGAAAGAACGGCGCAAAGGCGATGAACTCGTCGCCCTCCTCGGCGAGCGCCTTGAAGCACACGGTGATCGCCGCCGCCGCGCCCGCCATCATGAAGAGGTTCCTGCCCGAAAAGTGCGTGCCGAAGCGCTCGTTGATACTCGCGGCGAGCGTTTCGCGCACGGCGGGATTGCCCGGCGCAACGGTGTAGCCGTGCACCGCCTGCGGCTCCATCTCCGTCATGATTGCAAGAACCGCCTGCTTGATGAAATCGGGCGCAGGGACATTGGGATTGCCGAGGCTGAAATCGCAGATGTTTTCCTCCCCCACCTCCTGCGCTCGCTTCCTGCCGTACTCAAAGATCTCGCGGATCGTCGACTTCTTCGTGCCGAGTTCCCGCATCTTTTCCGATACCATTATGCCAAACCCTCTTCATTCTCACAGAAATAACGCATGCTCGTCTTCTTCCACTCCTTGACGGAGTAGAGCATGACGCGCTCTTTGAGACCACACTCTGCCGCGAGCGCAGCGGCGATCTCCTCACACTCGGCGCGGCTCTTCGCATGAATCATCGTGTAGACGTTGTACGGCCAATCTTCCGCCGTATCGCGGTCGTAGCAATGCGACACCGCAGGGCTTTCGCACATACATCGCGCGATCTCGTCCATGCGCTCGGGCGGCACGACCCATGCGCTCAGAACGTTTGCCGTGAAGCCCGCCGCGCGATGCTGAAGCACGGCTCCCATCTTGCGTATCTGTCCGTTTTCCTTGAAACGGCGCAGACGGAGCAGAAGCTCTTCCTCGCCGATGCCGACCTTGGCGGCGATCTCCTTGTACGGTTCTTCCACAAGCGGGAAATCCCCCTGCATAGCCCGCGTGATCTTCCTGTCGATTTCATCGAGCATTTCCATCGTGACGCCCCCCTATCCGAGCTTGAACTGCACGTTGACCTTGTACTTCTTGTGCGAGGCAAGGTTCAACAGAGCCTCGACCCCGGGAAGCGCTCGAATCTCCGCGAGAATCCTGCGGCGCATTTCCTCGTTCGGCGTGAGCAGCGTGAACCAAAGGTTGTACCTGCCCTCGCGCTCGTAGTTGTGCGTCACACCCACATGGCGATTCACGGCCTCCGCCACGCTTTTCATCGCCTCGGGCTTCACGCGAAGCGCCACGAGCGTGCCGCGGTAGCCCATCTTCGCCGAGTCGAAGAACGGCCCGATGCGGCGCAGATACCCTTGCTCCTTGAGTTCTTTCACGCGTGAAAGAACGGTCTTCTCGTCCGACTCCAAGCCTTGCGCCAAGTCAGCAAAAGGCCGGCTGCTGATGGGCAAGCCGGCCTGCAAGACGTTGAGGAGCTTCTTGTCAAAAGCTGTCAACATATTTTCACCCTCATTTTCTCTGGGGAATTTCTGGCAATACACCCTTCCTTCATTCTATCAGAACGTTCGCTATCGCGTCAAGCAATTCTGAACGCCCTTCATTTTTTACCGAAGAATACGGCAGAATATCAAGCTCCGCGACGCCGAGCGCCTTTCGCATGGCAGCGATGCTCTTCTTCTGCTCGTTGCGGCTCAGCTTGTCCGCCTTCGTCGCGATGACGAGCACGGGCAGACCCTTCGCCACCAACCATTGGAACATCTCGATATCCGAAGCCATGGGTTCGTGGCGGATGTCCATGAGTTGGCACACGAACTGCAAGTCCTCGCTTTGCAGCAGGTACGCCTCGATGAAGCGCGACCAGATCTTGCGGTTCTTCCTCGCTGTACGCGCATAACCGTAGCCCGGCAGATCGACGAGGTAGAAGTCGCGCCGCTCGTCTTCCCCCTCGATTTTCGCGCCAAGCTCGTAGAAGTTGATCGTCTGTGTCTTGCCGGGCTGTCCCGAGACGCGAGCGAGATTTTTCGTGCGTGCGAGCGAGTTGATGAGCGACGACTTGCCAACGTTCGAGCGTCCGATGAAGACGATCTCCCTGCGACGCACTTCAGGGTACTGCTCCTTCTTTACGGCGGAGGCAATGTACTTGCCCTGCGTGATCGTGACCCTATCTGGCATGTGCGCCCCCCTTTTGCGGCACGAGTGCTTCGGCAAGAACCTCGTCCATCGTTTCCACGGGCACGAAGGCGAGCTTTTCGCGCACCTCCTGCGGAATATCCTCGATGTCGCGCTCATTCTCCTTCGGCAGCACGATGCGCGTCATGCCTTCGCGGTCCGCCGCCAAGACCTTTTCTTTCAACCCGCCGATGGCGAGCACGCGTCCGCGCAGCGTGATCTCGCCCGTCATGGCGACGTCACTTCTGACCTTTCGCCCCGTCAGCGCCGAAATCATCGCCGTCGCCATCGTGATGCCCGCCGACGGCCCGTCCTTCGGAATCGCGCCCTCAGGCAGATGAATGTGGATGTCGCGCTTCTCGTAGAAGTCGCCGTCTATGCCGAATTTCTCCTGCCGGCTGCGAATGTAGGAAAGCCCCGCGCGCGCCGACTCCTGCATGACGTCGCCGAGCTGACCCGTCAAAATCAGCTTGCCCTTGCCCGCGAGCACCGTGACCTCCGTCGGCAGGATGTCGCCGCCGACCTCCGTCCATGCCATACCCGTCGCCACACCGACTTCGGGCTTCTTCTCCGCCTTCTTCCTGAGAAACTTCGGGCGCTCCAAGAAGTTTCTGATATTCTTCTTCGTCACGCGCACAGACTTCTTCTCTCCCTCGACGATGAGCCGTGCCGCCTTGCGGCATACATGGCCGATCGTGCGCTCAAGCTCGCGCACGCCCGATTCGCGCGTGTACTCGACGATCATCTTCTCAATGACGCCTTCGCCGAATTGCAGGTCACGCGCCTTCAGGCCGTTCGCCGTGCGCTGGCGTCCGACGAGATAGCGCTTGGCGATCTCAAGCTTCTCCTGCTCCGTGTAGCTCGACAGCGTGATGATCTCCATGCGGTCGCGCAGGGCGCGCGGGATATTCGCGAGACTGTTCGCCGTGACGATCCAAAGAACCTCGGAGAGATCGAAGGGAAGCTCGACGTAATGATCGCTGAACGTCGTGTTCTGCGCGGGATCAAGCACTTCGAGGAGCGCCGCCGACGGATCGCCCTTGTAGTCCATGGCGATCTTGTCCACTTCGTCGAGCAGGAATACGGGATTCTTCGTGCCCGCCTTGCGCAGCCCTTCCATGATGCGTCCCGGCATTGCACCGACGTAGGTGCGGCGATGTCCGCGAATCTCCGCCTCGTCACGGATGCCGCCCAGAGACGCACGCACGAATTTCCTGCCCGTCGCCCGCGCCACGGAGCTTGCCAGAGACGTCTTGCCAACGCCCGGCGGGCCTACGAGGCACAGGATCGGCGCATGCTGCTCCTTCGTGAGCTGGTGGACGGCGAGGTATTCGAGGATGCGCTCCTTGACCTTCTTGAGTCCGTAGTGATCCTCGTCCAAGACTGCTTCTGCCGCCTTGATGTCGATGTTGTCCTCCGAGGAAATCATCCACGGAAGCTCAAGCAATGTCTCGATATAGGTGCGTATGACGCCCATCTCGGCGGACATGCTCGCCTGCCCTTCCATGCGGTGGATTTCCTTCTCGATCGTCTTCTGCACGTCCTCGGGATAGCCGCCCTCGGCGAGCTTCTTGCGGTACGCTTCAATGTCCGCCGCCTTGTCGTCCTCGTCACCCAGCTCTTTTTGAATCGCCTTGATCTGTTCGCGCAGGTAATAATCCTTCTGGATCTTTTCCATCTGCTTGCGCACGCGCATGCCGATCTTGCGCTCCATCTCAAGCACTTCAAGCTCACGCGCCAGAATCTTGTAGAGAAGCTCCATGCGATTCTTGATGTTGACCTGCTCAAGGAGCGCCTGCCTGTCCTCAACCTTGAGGCTCAAGTGGCTGGCGATGAGGTCACCCAAGCGTCCCGCATCGTCGAGAATCGCCACGGAGACAAGCGTCTCGGCGGGAATCTTCTTGCTGAGTTTCACCCATTGCTCGAATTCATGCACGACGGCGCGCGTCAGAGCCTCCATCTCCATGGATTCCTCCACGACCTCGGCGTATTCGACGACCGTCACCTCGGCAAAGGTTTCCAGCTCTTCATACGCTTCAATTGCCGCACGCTTCTGCCCCTCGACGAGCACGCGCAGAGCGCCGCCCGGAAGCTTCAGCAATTGGCGCACCTCAGCGATCGTGCCGACATCGTAGAGATCTTTTTCTCCCGGCTCATCGGTTTCCGCATTCTTCTGCGCCACGAGCAGGATCTGACGATCGCGCACCATCGCTTCCTCCAAGGCTGCCACGGAGCGCTCCCTGCCAACGTCGAGATGGATGATCATGAATGGAAACACAATCATTCCACGCAGAGGCAGGAGCGGCAGCTTACGTATTTCCGACATAAACAATCCTCCTGAATATAGAAAAAAGGGGACGCTGCTTGCCGCAGCGCCCCCTTTCGATGCTCAAGCCGATGCTTCCTTGTCCGTGCCTTTCGTCTTCGCCTTCGCCTTGTCAATCGTCAGCACAGGATCCTTCTTGTCCGAAATGACCTCCTTCGTGACGCGACAGTGCGAAGCCCCGTCGACCGACGGCACCTCGTACATGACGTTGCGCATGATGCTCTCGATGATCGAGCGCAGACCTCGCGCCCCCGTCTTTCGCTTCAAGGCTTCCTTTGCAATCAGATGAAGCGCCTCCTCATCGAAATCGAGTTTCACGCCGTCCATCTCCAAGAGCTTCTGATACTGCTTGATGAGCGCGTTCTTCGGCTCGGTCAGGATGCGTACGAGCGTATCTTCATCGAGCGCTTCGAGCGTCACAACGATCGGAAGTCTCCCGATGAACTCGGGAATCAGGCCGTTCTTCAGCAAATCCTCGGGCAGGATGTGGCGCAGCGTTTCCCCGATGTTGCGCTCCACCTTCGACTCGATTTCCGCGCCGAAGCCCATGTTCTTTTTGCCAAGACGCGCCTCGATGATCTTCTCGATGCCGTCGAATGCGCCACCGCACAAGAACAGGATATTCGTCGTGTCGATCTGAATGAGTTCCTGGTGCGGATGCTTGCGCCCGCCCTGCGGCGGTACGGAAGCCACCGTGCCCTCCAAGATTTTGAGGAGCGCCTGCTGCACGCCCTCGCCCGAGACATCGCGCGTGATGGACGGATTCTCCGATTTGCGTGCGATCTTGTCGATCTCGTCGATGTAGATGATGCCTTTCTCCGCCTTCTCCACATCGTAGTCTGCCGCTTGGATGAGTTTTAAGAGGATGTTCTCCACGTCCTCGCCAACGTAGCCGGCTTCCGTCAGGGATGTCGCATCGGCGATGGCGAACGGTACATTGAGGATCTTGGCAAGCGTCTGCGCCAAGAGCGTCTTGCCGCTGCCCGTCGGACCAATCATGAGGATGTTCGACTTCTGCAGCTCGACCTCGTCCGCCTTTCCCTGCGTGCGGTTGATTCGCTTGTAGTGGTTGTAGACGGCAACGGAAAGCGATTTCTTCGCCTCGTCCTGTCCAATCACGTATTGGTCGAGGATCTGGCGAATCTCCTTCGGTTTCGGCACATCCTTGAGTTCCACTTCGCTATCTTCACTGAACTCTTCCTCGATGATCTCGTTGCAAAGTTCGATGCATTCATCGCAGATGTAGACGCCCGGACCTGCCACAAGTTTTCTTACCTGTTCCTGCGACTTGCCGCAGAAGGAGCACTTGAGCTGGCCCTTTTCATCCCCAAACTTCAACATGATACCACCTCTTACTCCTTGGGCTTCTCAATTTTGACAGGACGCGTGATGACCTCGTCGATGAGACCGTATTCCTTCGCCTCCTCTGCCGTCATGAAATTGTCACGCTCCGTGTCGGCAATGAGCTTTTCACGCGGCTGCCCCGTGTGCTTGGCGAGGATGTCGTTGCCGACTTCCCTGAGGCGCAGAATCTCCTTCGCCTGAATCTGGATGTCCGTCGACTGTCCCTGTGCACCGCCCAAAGGCTGATGAATCATGATGCGTGCCAGAGGAAGCGCGTAGCGCTTGCCCTTCGCGCCCGCCGTCAGGAGCAAAGAGCCCATGCTCGCCGCCTGCCCGATGCAGATCGTCGACACGTCGGGGCGGATGTACTGCATCGTGTCGTAGATGGCAAGACCTGCCGTCACGACGCCGCCCGGGCTGTTGATGTAAAGATGGATGTCCTTATCGGGATCTTCCGACTCAAGGAAGAGAAGCTGCGCGACGACAACATTCGCGACATTGTCATCGATCGGCCCGCCGACGAAGACGATGCGATCCTTCAAGAGGCGCGAATAAATATCGTAGGCGCGCTCTCCTCGGTTCGACCGCTCGACCACCATGGGAACATAACTGTTCATATAGCTGTTCATGCAATCACTCCATATATGATGACGTCAACGACCGTGAAAGAACGTGACATCACTTCGCGGCGTTGTCCAAGATGAACTGCGACGTCTTCTTTCTGAGAACCGTCGTGATGAGATCGCCGATGCGTCCCTGCTCCTTGACGACTTTCCGGACCTGCGCCGGCGTCGCGCCGTAGGTCAGCGCCATCGCTGCAACCTCATCGTCGAGATCCTTGCCTTCGACCTTGATGTCTTCGGCCTTCGCTACAGCTTCCAGCATGAGGTCGGTCTTGACGTTTTCCTCAGCTGTCTTCTTGTACTGCTCGCGAATCTGGTTGAGGTCGGTGCCTGCGTACTGCAGGTACTGCTCAAGCTTCATGCTCTGCTGCTCCAGGCGCATCGCCATCTCCTGAATCATCATCGTCACGCGGTTCTCGATCATGACGGCAGGAATGTCGACCGTGATGTTCTCCGTCGCCTTCTCGATGACGGCGACCTTGTAGTCGTTATCTGCCTTCTGCTGCGCGGCATGCTCAAGGTTCTTGCGGATGTCGGCACGAAGCTCTTCGACCGTCTGGAACTTGCTGACCTTCTTGGCAAACTCATCGTCGAGTTCAGGCAGCTGGCGCTCCTTGATGCTGTGAATCGTGCACTCGAACTTCGCGGGCTTTCCTGCGAGATCCTTCGAGTGGTACTCCTCGGGGAACGTCACATTGACGTCGCGCGCCTCGCCGATCTTCGCACCGATGAGCTGATCCTCGAAACCCGGGATGAAGCGGTTCGAGCCGATTTCGAGCGGATAGTCCTTGCCCTCGCCGCCTTCAAATGCCTCTCCGTCAACGAAGCCCTTGAAGTCGAGCGTCACGAGGTCGCCGTTCTTGACCTCAGCGCCCTCGGCGGCATCGACCATCTGGCTGCGGCGACGACGCATGCTCTCGATTTCCTTGTCGATGTCCTCATCCGTGATCTCATCGACCTTCTTTTCAACCTGGATGCCCTTGTACTCACCGAGCGTTACCTCGGGCTTTGCCGTGAAGCGTGCCTTGAAGACAACATCCTTTCCCTCTTCCAGTGTCACGACCTCGATATCGGGGCGCGAAACGGGCGTCACGTCCTGCTCCTTCAGGGCATCGGCAAATGCCTTGTCCGCCACGGCGTCAAATGCCGTATCAAGAATCGCCTGCTTGCCGACGCGCTGCTCGATGATATGGCGCGGCGCCTTGCCCTTGCGGAAGCCTGGGATGCTCACGCGGTTCGCAAGATCCTTGCAAGCCTTCGCCTCGGCCTTCTTCAAGACCTCCGCTTCTACCTCTATTGTCAGCACGACCTCGTGGTTGTCCATCTTCTCTGCAGTAACCTTCATAGTATGAAATACCCTCCTAAATGTTCCTTCATCGATGGTTTCCAAGGGACAAAAGCAAGGGCGTCTCCCTTGCAATCCCATTTTGCCATACTATTCATGATACCATACTCAAATAGGAAATACAAGCATTTCTCCCACGGATTATTCATTCGATACTCGCGGTTTGCCGCGTGCAAAACCAACGAATCTCTGCTATAATGAAGCCGTCTTTTCTATTGTATCGAAGGAGGCTGTCCATGCTCAAGAATCCCATGAACATCGTCAAGCTCGTCGCCCTCTTCTTCTCGTGCGCTCTCCTCTATGCAATCCACCTTGCCAATCCGACGTTTTTTCCCGAACTCTGGCAGGTCTTAAAGAGCGGCGATCTCCTTGCGACGGCAGAATACATCCGTTCTTTCGGCTCTTGGGCGATGTTCTTCAGCTTCTGGCTCGTGCTCTTCGTAAATGCCATCGGCTTTCCGCCCGCCATCATCTTCTCCACAGCGAACACCCTGATCTTCGGCATTGTGCCCGGCATCGTCCTCTCTGTCATCGCCGAGACCGTCGGCGTCACGATCAGCTTCCTGCTGCTGCGCTTTCTCTTCCGCGCCTCGGCAGAACAGCTGATTGCCAAGCACCCGAGGCTCAAGAAGGTCGACGCCTACAGCGGCAAGAACGGCTTCACCGTCATGCTCATCGCACGCATGGTGCCTTATGTTCCATCAGCACTCCTGAACGCGCTCGGCGCCCTGAGCGCCATCAGCCTTAGGGACTACGTCATCTCCTCCTTCGTCGGCAAATTTCCCTCGACCGCCATCGAGGCGATCATTGGGCACGACACCGTGCTCAAGAATCCCGACCCGACGCGCCTCGTTCTCGTATGCATCGCAGCCGTCCTCCTCGTCATCGGCGCCTGGTACTACGAGAAGCGCGTCGAGAAGAAGGCGGATGCCATGCAGAAGATACTCGACGAACACGCAAAAATGCAAAAGAAAAAGGGGCTGCAACAAAATGCTAAATCCTGATGCATGGAAGTCACTTCTTCGTTACACGCGAATGGTTCTGTTCTAAACCCGTCTTTCTGCACTG